>Ga0307929_1000024_pt1 | contig 146998 bp, 93 predicted proteins | sample AceLakmetage1330_FD_203160 | JGI IMG/M metagenome (GOLD analysis project Ga0307929, IMG submission 203160) | Saline water microbial communities from Ace Lake, Antarctica - #1330 | ecosystem: Environmental > Aquatic > Non-marine Saline and Alkaline > Saline | place: Antarctica: Ace Lake...
TAGAAAAATATACGATTTCAGATTAATGATTTTAGATTTAAGATGTTGGTGTTATTCAGCACAATCTAAAATCTCCGATCTCAAATCCTCAATCTTAAATCAAAAAATTATAGACTTTATGGACAGACACTAAATAGTCATAGCATGACTTAAAGTCATACTATGACTTTCATGCTTTGGCTTTATTGTTTTCTTTGGAATTTCCGAATGTGGACTAATTCAGTGATAGTAAAAATAAGGTAGAGGATGAAGAAGTCGATAATAAAATTTACTGCATCCTGGCGAAAGATAAGGGAGTAGATGACGATAATCATCAGAAAAAACAAGAGCTTAAAGCCGGTCGTGATTAAAATAACATTTACCGATTTTGCACCCTTGCTGCCGTGCGATTTTACCTGAAAATAAAAAACCAGATTGCTTACAAGGACGAAAAAGATAATGAGCCACATCCGGGCAGGCGATGGCGAAAGCACAGGATAATACATTTGCAGCAAATAATCGGCAATCAACAGCAAGGCTGCGAGCACCAGACTTTGGGTGCGGAAATTATTGATCGCTTGTTTTATCTTTATCTCGGGCATAACAGTATTTTATTTTCGTAAAAAATCTTTAACAGCGTGATAAATGGCGATCACCATCGCAAGGGTGGACAGGCTTAGCAAAAACCAGGGGAAGGAATTATCCATCAGTTTATCGAGCTTGTAACCGCCAAAAACCCCGGCAATAATTATTACCAGCATCTGAATGCCGAGGCTCGAATACTTGATGAAGTTATCGAACTGCTTCTTCGCTTTTTTTGGATTTTCCATTGTTGGCAGGCATCGATGGGGTCTCTTTGGGCTTATCTTCCATATTGCACGAACCGGTAAATTTGGCTCCAGGCTCAATAGCCAGTTTATTGATAAAGATGTCGCCGTGTATCTGAGCCGATGCTTTGAGTGTAAGCAGCTCGTGAACCACCAATCGGGCATTAACCGTACCCGACACATCGGCGTTCTGGCACACTATGTCGCCTTCAATTTTTCCCGAAGTACCTACCACTACCTTCCCCTTCGAGATAATCGACCCGCTCAACTGGCCATCGATTCTAAAATCACCGTTGGAGTTGATATCCCCTTTTATGGTGGTTCCATTGCCTATAAAATTGATGGTTGGGGAATTGTCGGAAGTATTATTTTTTGCCATTTTAAACATTTTTTTACTATTGAAACGTGCCTGCGAATTTACAAAGTATTTAGTATCCCATACAAATAATTTCGGCTTAGGCTATCAAATCGTCATACATTTTTTTTATCCCATTATTACTGCACTATTTTTCTCCTTGACTGCCTTCTTTTTCCGGGCTTTCTTTTAAGTATTCGCGCATGAAAAATTTATAATACTCTTCCATGTTTTTCTCACGATAAAAAATCGGATAATTATCTACCGAGATTACAAAAACATTTTTTTCAGCCTCGGGCAGTTGTGTCGAAATGTATGGGTTGTTGATCACCGCATCATAATAATCGAGTGCCTTGGTGGCATCCTCGAAATTGCCCACAGTTATCAGTTGAATATCGCCATCATACACAATGCTGTTAATCTTGAGCGCGGCAAGTTTAAAATATTTGGTGTTAAAATCCGAGATTCTAATCTTTAAAGCATTGATATTAATTTTCCCGGCATCCACCAGCGCCATAAAGAAATGTACCGAAGGCATGTTTACCGAATATACCGAAGATAAGGTGGCGGTACTGTCGCTGGCAGTCTGACCGGGTTTAGCAGCGGTGCCACCGGCGATAGGCTCTTGTTCCAGCTTCATTTTACCGCTTTCATCCGGCCGCAGCCTGCTGAGAATATCTTTAGCCAGGGGCGTAATCTCGCTCGATGGGAAGCTGTCAACCAATGCCTGCAACGAAACAGCCAAAGTGTCCAGATCCTGAATTTTGCCCAGCGACATAGCTTTCAAAAATTCAAACTTGGAAATTAGTTTGCTGCTTTGGTAATTTTCGGCAGCTACATTATAATTGTTGATAACCAAATAATATTGGTTATTCATAAATGCCTGATAGGTATCCTCGTAAAGCGTGGCGGCAGCATTGCGCTGAGCTTCAAGCACAAGGTTATAATTGGGATCCACAATAATTTTGGCATAATCGCTTTCGGGGAAATCCTTGACGATCATATCCCGGTAGTAATTGGCCATCTCCTGGTTGGGCACTTCTTCATAGTTTTTATAAAGCTGATAATACACCTGCAGGAGGTGCTCGTGCTCAGGAAATTTTTCGATTAATTGCTCGAAGGCTTCGATGGATTTCTGATTATCCTTCAGACCATCCTTATAAATGTATCCGATGTGGTAAAGTGCATCTTCGATAATCGCGTTGGAGGCAGCCATTTTTTCTTCGTCCAGCGGCAGATCCTGCATGTAATACTCACGCTTTTTGGGATCAGATTCTACCGCCAGGGCAGTGCTGTCGCTGGCAATCGAATCGCCCTCCATGGTCAGCTCCTCACCACCTTCGTCAAAATTCATCATTTTCTTACTACTCAAACGCCACAGATCTTCCAGCTTACGGCGACCCCATTTTTTGCTAAACTCCGAAAAACCAAAACTTACCGATTGTGGATTAGAAAAATACCAGCCCCCCGAGCGTTGCATCGTACGGTTTTCCTGGCGGTTGGTTTGTTCTAGCATCGAAAGGCTTTGGCGGCGTTCCTGCTCCATCTCGCGCTCGAGGGCTTCCTGCGCGGCTATTTCCTTTATGATCTTATCGAATATCGCATTGCGCTTATCTTCGGGCAGGGCTGCCATCATCTGCAGGCTGTCCTGCAATTCGATAGCTTGCAGATTAGTGATTAGCTCGGTGAGGGTTTCTGTTTTTTCCTTTAAGGCTTCGTAGTTTGGGTATTCTTCAGGCAAAAACTGCATGGCGGTGTCGTAGTAGGCCTGTGCCAGCGAATAGTTGGGCTGCTCAAAATGTATCTCGGCCAGCTTGAGCGAAGAAATAGATTTCTGAAAATCGTTGGAAACACTCTTTGCCACCGACAGGGTGAGGTATTCAACACCCTTTTCCACTTGCCCGTCTTTGAGGTAAATCTCGGCTAGCGCATAATAAATCTGATCCTGATAGTCCTCATTTTTTTTGTCCTTCAGCATCTTGTTCAACTTTTTAACAATCATGCTGCGGTTGCTCGACTTGGCATCGTAGGTTTTGGCCAGATTAATTTTGGCGTTAAACGACATCTCGTACGAAGGGTTTTTGCGTATCACCAGTTGATACAATTTGGCGGCATCTTCCAGCTCGCCCAGCTCCTGATACACCTGTGCCAGAATAAAGCGCAGCCGGTTTTTTACCTTCTTACGACCGTTAAGCTCGATGGCTCTTTCGAGGTATTGGATCGACTCGCCATATTTTTGCTGAAGGATGTAATAATTGGCATACACCATCGTAAACTCCTTTTCAAGGCTGGCGGGGGCATTGCCCTTTTGTATGCTGCTGTTCAGGTTGTCGAGCACCGATTCGGCCTTTTCAAATTCCTCGCTCTGGTTGTAAGTACGCGCCATCCAAAGCTCGGCCATGTAGCGGCTGTCCTCGTTGTTAAAGCGGTTAGTAACAAACTCGAAGGTACGGCGGGCACTCGAAAATTCTTTTTTATACAGATAGGCCTTGCCGATAAGCAGATAGCTGTCATCGATCCATTTTACATATTCCTTGCGCTTAAAATACATCGAATGCCGCTGGATGACCTTGGACGATTTTTCGATGGCGCGATCCATATTTGAAACGATCGACTGCGCATCCTGCTTGCTACCGTATTTAAACACCGGCAGCACCATCGTGTAGTTGTCTTTCACGTTTTGATCGAGGGTACGCAGGCCTTCCTTAAAACTCTCATTGCCATTCCAGTAGGCGTTGTAATGGGCGGTAAGATTGTGGTAGGTGCGCCGGGTAAACGAATTTTTTTTGGTAGAGCAGGCATAGAAGGCAGCCAGAATTACCACGGTAAGACTAAGGATGACTGCAAGGGTGATATGCTTGGGAATGCGATGATTCAATACAAATTTGCTTTAATGAATTCTAAATGCTAAACCTTAATTACCGGTAAAATAAACCCGCTTTTCAACATTAGCTTAGTTAACTATCAAAAGGCAAAAATATTATTTTATGGGGATTTAAAAGTTGGAGTGGTGTTGAGCGAAGCTGCCTGCCCCGACCATCGGGGACATCCTCGCCGAAGGCGGGAGAGTAATGGAGTAATGGAGTGACGGAATGATGGAGTGATGGAGTGATGGAGTGATTTTGTATGTAGAGACGCACGAACGTGCGTCTGGGACGTACGTCTGGTGTACGTCTGGTTTGGTCGTACCGTAATCTGACAGGTTTGCCCCAGGAAATACGAAAGCTCTGCAGAAGTGCGGCATAAGTTTAAAAAAAGAGAACCTGTCAGATTTACAAAGCAACAAAAAGAGGATTTTTTGCAGTGTAAAGCTGGAGCAGTAGGTAGAGACGCGCAAATTGCGCGTCTGTACTTACTGCGCAAATATTGAATAATAATAGAGCCATGTAAGGAGTAATGACGGATGGTAACTTCGAAACGTCCGTAGGACTTTCGAACGTTAATAATGCATTGATGGGAGCAACTTATTACATGAAATGAATCGATGCTATATTATTAAAAGGTGTATTTTTGTTTCAAAATCACATCAATTATGACTGAAATAATATTTCTTGTAGAAGAAGCACTTGAAGGTGGGTACAATGCCCGGGCAATTGATGATGCCATATTTACCCAAGCAGATACGGTTGAACAATTAAGGAAAATGGTAAAGGAAGCCGTGCTTTGTCATTTTGAGGAGGATAATGCCCCTAAAATAATCAGACTCCATTTTGGGAAAGAAGAGGTAATTAGCCTGGCATCATGAAAATGTCAAGGGATATTTCTGGTAAAGATTTAATTAAAAAACTTCAACTTTTTGAATACCAAATTACTCGACAAGTGGGCAGCCATATCCGGGTTTCAACAAATAAAAACGGAATTCATCATCTTACCATCCCAAATCATAATCCGCTTCGAATCGGAACTCTTTCTTCCATTATCAATGAGATCAGCAAACATCTTGACATAAACAAAGAATTGTTAATCAAATTGCTATTCGATAAGTAATTTTAGCATACTGAAAAGCCTCAAACATTTTGATGATTTTCCCACTGTCACGATTAATTAGTGTCTGTCTTTTTAGTAAGTTATTTGAATTATGAATTGCCTCGCCCTTTAGGGCGGGGATTGAATGAATAGGATGAAAGCCCCGCGATTTCGCCACGCCTGCAGGCGTGGCGAAATCGCGGGGGAGTTAATGCCAAGCTCATTTTCCCCGGGTTAAAACCCGGGGCAATTCAAAGCATCGACTTTATGGACAGACACTAATTAATTTAATTGCATAAATATTTTGGTGCATCCCCTGAATAAATCACACTGCAAGCTGCACCTCTCAAGCCACTTCGTTTCAAATCGGGATTTTGTACAGACTTGCAATTTGCGCGTCTCTGCCAATTAATCATCGGAACAATTCACGATTTTCAATTAATCCCGCCTACGGCGAGGATGTCCCCGATGGTCGGGGCAGGCAGCTTCGCTCAACAATTAATGCCGGGCAAAGCCCGAGCCCAATATTCAAAAATCCCGGATTTAAAACATCCTCGAAAAATTATGAAAAGCATGGATTTTCTATTTTTCGGATAACTATTAACAAGCAACAAAATTCCGATATTTGCAAATTATTTTAATGATAAGACATACAAAATGGCCGGGGAAAAAATAAAGGGCAAACGAATAGAGAAGCTGCGACGCAAGTACAAGCTGGTGCTCATGGATGCAGATTCGTTTGAGGAAAAACTAAGCCTCAGGCTCACGCGCCTGGGGGTGATCAGCGTTAGCTTTTTCTTGTTCCTTATTTTTACGGTGCTTACCATTTATCTCATCGCCTTTACTTCGCTGCGCGAGTACATCCCAGGCTACGCCGACCTTAGCATGCCCGAAAAGGTTTACAATCTACAACTGCGCGCCGATTCGTTGGAGCAGCAATTTGAAACCAACCAATTATACATCGAAAACTTAAAGCGGATCATCAATGGTGATTCACTCGATGATGTGCTTAAGCCCGTAAGTATGGAAACCGCCAACTACGATACCATCAGCGATGTACGCTCGATCGAAGATTCGCTGCTGCGTCAGGAGTACGAAACGCAAACCCAAAATAACTTGTACCAAAACCGTAGTTACAATGCCGCGCCACTGGAATTGGGAAAGATCAACTTTTTCCCGCCGCTATCAGGAATTATCACTCGGAAATTCGATGCTTCGCAAGGGCATTACGGTGTTGACATTGTGGCCAAAAAGAGCGAAGCCATCAAGGCTGTACTCGAAGGAACGGTTATTTTTTCGGACTGGACGCTGGAAACGGGATATGTGATCGGGCTGCAACACAAGGGCGATCTCATCTCGGTTTACAAACACAACTCCAGCCTTCTCAAAGAAGAGGGTGCTTATGTAAAGGCGGGCGAGAGTATTTCGATTGTTGGCGAATCAGGCGAACTATCCACCGGCCCTCACCTTCACTTCGAGTTGTGGTACAAGGGCACCGCCATCGACCCCGAAATATTCGTTTCTTTTTGACATTCGCCACATAAAACTACTTTTGCAGCCAATTTATAAATTTAGCTTTGGCAAAAAAAATTGCAATTCTGGGTTCTACGGGATCGGTGGGTAAGCAGGCTTTGGAAGTGATTCAGCAGCATCCTGAAGCATTTATCCCCTACGTCCTTACCGCCCATCACAATCACGAAAAACTTATCGAGCAAGCCCTGGCCTTCCGCCCCAACACGGTGCATATCGGCTGCAAGGGTTCGTACCCGCTGGTAAAAGAAGCACTCCATGGCACCGGCATTCGTGTCCTGGCCGGAAAAGCTGACCTGGAAACCATTGTTACTCTCCCCGAAATTGATTTGGTGCTGGTGGCACTGGTGGGCTATGCCGGCCTGAAACCCGTTATCAACGCCATCGAAGCCGGCAAAGATATTGCCCTGGCCAACAAAGAGTCGATGGTGGTGGCCGGCGAACTGGTGAATCAATTAACGAAAAAACACAGGGTGAATGTCATTCCTGTGGACTCGGAGCACTCGGCCATTTTCCAGTGCCTGGCCGGCGAAGATTATCAGAAAATCGAAAAGATTTATCTCACGGCTTCCGGGGGTCCTTTTTATGGAGCCACGGCAAAATATCTGGAAACGGTCAGTCGTGCCGAAGCGTTGAGACATCCCAACTGGAGCATGGGCGAAAAAATTACCATCGATTCGGCTACCCTCATGAATAAAGGTCTGGAAGTGATCGAGGCCAAATGGTTTTTCGACCTGGAGCCGGCGCAGATAGATGTGGTGGTTCATCCCCAATCGGTCATTCATTCGATTGTGCAGTTTGTGGATGGAAGTATGAAGGCACAAATGGGCCTGCCCGACATGAAGCTCCCGATCCATTATGCCTTTGCCTATCCCGAGCGTTTGGATTCGACCTTCGAGCGTTTCAACTTCCTGGACTATCCCGAGCTGACCTTTGGCCAGGCCGATCAAAATATTTTTCGTAATCTTGCACTCGCATATCAGGCCATGGAAAAGGGCGGCAATATGCCCTGTATTATGAATGCTGCCAACGAAGTAGCGGTGGAGGCCTTTCTGCAGGAAAAGATCGGTTTTTTGCAAATAGCCAAAATTATTGAACAAAGCATGTTAGCCGTTGGTTTTAATCCCGTTCCCGATTATAACGACCTGGTGGAAACCAATACCGCTACCAGAGTTTATGTGAAAAAAAACATATTAAAAATTTGATATCATTCTTTTAATGGAAATTTTAATTAAAGTTCTTGCCTTCTTTTTTAGCCTTTCTATCCTGGTTATCGTCCATGAGTTTGGCCATTTTATTGCCGCTAAGGCCTTCAAAACCCGGGTAGAAAAGTTTTATCTTTTCTTTAATCCCTGGTTTTCGCTTTTCAAGTTCAAATTCAAAGATACCGAGTATGGTCTGGGCTGGCTGCCTTTGGGTGGCTACGTAAAGATTTCGGGGATGATTGATGAGTCGATGGACAAGGAGCAGATGAAACAACCTGCACAGCCCTGGGAGTTTCGCTCCAAGCCAGGCTGGCAGCGCCTGATAATTATGCTGGGTGGAGTAATCATGAATGTGCTTTTGGCCGTTGTTATTTACACGATTATCCTTTTTAGCTATGGCGAAAAATACCTTCCCACCAAAAATCTGACCGATGGTATCTGGGTTGTCGATTCGGTATTGATGGACGTAGGCCTGCAAACGGGTGATAAGGTGATTTCGATTAACGGTCAGGAACCCCCGGAGCGTTACAACGAGATTGTTATCGAGATGCTGTATTCGCAGCAAATGACCGTTGACCGCAATGGTGAAAAGATAGACATTAAAATACCCCAGGATCTGGCCGGACGACTTTCGGAAAAACCAGGAGCTACCATTGCCTACCGATTTCCTTTTATTGTAGGAGGTGTTCCCGACAGCTCGCACAACGCAAACTCGGGGCTGCAAAAAATGGATCGCATTGTGGGCGTGAATGGGAAGCCGCTATCTTATTTTGATGAATTTGCTGCTGTGGCAAACCAATACAAGGGGCAAACCATTAAGGTGGATATTGTGCGAAACGAGCAGAGGCAACAGTTGGCACTCCAGGTAAACAAAGACGGAAAAATTGGGGTTATTCCTGGCGATGTGCCCGCCGATGAGCTTGAAAAGCTGGGCATTTACAAATTTGAAAAACAAAATTATACCCTCCTCCAATCGATTCCCGCCGGTGTGATGATGGCGCGCGAGCAGATGGTGAATTACGTGCGACAGTTCAAGTTGCTTTTCAATCCCGACACAGGAGCCTACAAAGGTTTAGGTGGTTTTATTACCATCGGCTCATTTTTTCCGGCCACCTGGGATTGGTATCGCATCTGGCTTATTACCGCCTTTCTTTCCATTATGCTGGCCATCTTAAACATCCTGCCTATTCCTGCCCTTGATGGCGGCCATGTAATGTTTTTGCTCTACGAAATTGTAACGCGGCGCAAGCCCAGCGACAAGTTTATGGAAGTTGCACAAGTAGTGGGCATGGTAATATTACTCGCACTGCTGGTTTTTGCCAATGGCAACGATGTCATCCGCTGGGTGCAAAGTCTATAAATTTACATTTCAAACTTTTTTTTCTTGTGGTGATTTAATAATCAATCAGGCCATAATTCAGGTATTATGATTAATAATAATCCTAATAAAATATCCGCTTATCCACCCTCCGCGCTTGCTGCCTACGAGCAGGTGATTAATCATTCGCCCCATGCCGTCATCATTTCGGATGAGAACGACCACATACTCTTTGCAAATCATCAAGCCCGGAGATGGTTTGGGATGGATAAGCTGAGTGAAAGTACAACTACAATGACCGGGATTTTGGGGAAGACCTTTTCAAGATGGCTCGATGCAAAATCCAATCTCCATTCCAACCCCTCTCCTACCTTTCAGGGAAAGGTAAATAAGATCGAGATCGAAGTTGTGCATAGCAAGCTGGCTGTTCCCGAGCACAACTTTGTGGTTTCTTTCATCCGTGATATCTCGGGGATGGTAAGGCTGGAAGCTGAATTTCTGCGCGAAAAAAGTACCCGCGAACTGATTTTGGATTCGATACCGGCACTCGTTTTTGTGAAAGACACCGAAAATCGTATCATCTCGATGAATAAGGCCTACCGCCAGATTACTGGCCTGCAGCAAAAAGATATCGAAGGACGCAATGTAATCGATATTATGGAAGACCGTCAATTGGCGGTCGAATATTGGAAGGACGACCTGGAAGTAATCGAAACCGGCCTGCCCAAGCGCAATATCATCGAACCCATGATCACCGATCAAAAAAAATGGTTCATCACTGACAAAATCCCCTATCGAAACAACGCTGGTGAAATTGTAGGAATAATTGGTTTTTCGATCGATATTACTGAGCGCAAAAATGCCGAAGATGCCCTGATGCGTAGCGAGAAAAAATTCAGGCTTCTCTACGATACTTCGCCCGATGGCATTGTTATCAGCTACTTGTCGGGACAGTTTATCAGTGCCAACAAAGCATTTCAAACATTGTTGGGATATGAAAACGATGCAATCGAAAATCTTAGCTTCCGCAATATTACACCGGATGCTTACGAGGATGTTGAAAAACAGTTTGTCCACGCTGCACTTTCCACCAACACCACCTCGGCTACTTACGAAAAAGAATATCTTAGCAAAAATGGACTTCCTATTCCGGTAAGCGTAAGCTGCTGGATTATTTATGACGAATTATCCAATCCCATACAAATGGGTGCAAACGTTAAAGACCTAACTTTTCAAAAAAAAGCCGAACAGCTCGAGCGGTCGCTGTTGCAAAAAGAAAAAGAACAACTACAAAAAGACCTGAATACTAAAACCCAGGAGTTAAATGCCAAAATAACACAGCTGATCGAGAAAAATGAACTTGTAAATAGTGTGGTGAATCAATTGGAAAAATTGAAAGATACCAATCCAGCCGATATACCTCATGAAATTGGGAGCCTGATTCGGGATTTAAAAAACAATACCAACGAAGATTTCTGGTCGCAGTTCGAGACTACCTTTGGGCAGGTCAATCAATCATTTTACGACAATATTTTCAAGGCTTTCCCCAACCTTACCAACAACGAGCGCAAGATAAGTGCCTTCCTCAAAATGAATCTCTCGACCAAAGAAATCGCCAACATTACCCACCAAAGTATCCGCAGTATCGAGATGGCTCGTTCGCGTTTGCGAACCAAACTCAAGATTTCGAGAAGTGAAAATCTTTCTAAGTTTTTAAATCAGTTTTAGCCTCAATGTGAAATTTCACACCACGACCGTAAAATATTTTCATCTCCAATATTTTGGCTATAAGTAATTAATTTCCTGATAATTTACGAAATGTTTTATAAGCATTTCGGCATAGTATTAATCTATCTTGTGCAGTTTTTGTGAAAAAAAAAATAGTTAAATCGTTTGGTGGGCAATAAATATGGTTGTATGTTTGCAACGACTAAATCATGGTTGTTTTTTAATAATTGGTTTTAAGGGGTAGTTTGGGAGTCAACCTAAAGCAGGGGGATAAAATCACAGAAATTTTACTCCAGATTTAGCAAAATATCCCCCCGCTCCCAAACTTTTTTTTCTTTTCCCGCAGCAGCGGGATTTTTTTTGCCCTCACTTTTTTACCTGTACTTTCTTTTTATGCTCAGCATCTTCCTTATTAACAATATCAATGTTAAGCCTTCGTTTGCTGATGGGCAAGCAAATAATCTGACTTTTTTTAGATTTTCTAAACCCATTTCGCAGCACGATAGCGGCAAAAGTGTTTTATTTGCAATGAATTTAATATCTGATCCATCATTTATGATCCGAAAGATTACAACTTTGATCTTATTGTTTGTGGCAGTGGCTCTGCATGGTCAGCAGATCCCGCAATACACGCAATACATGTTTACGAAGTTGGCTCACAATCCGGGATATGCGGGAGCAGGCAATGGCATTTGTGTTTCCGGACTTGTTCGCCAACAATGGGTAGGTTTTAAGGGTACCGACAGTGAGGGCAACTCCCTTAGTGTAGCTCCTGAAACCTATCTGGTATCCGTTCATGCACCCGTCAAAGTATTGCGCGGCGGCTTAGGAGCTACCATTGTCCAGGATCAAATTGGCCCCTTCAACGACATCTATCTCAATTTGATGTATGCCTACCAAACCACCTTGGGTGCAGGCGATTTAGGAATTGGTGTCCAACTATCACTGCTCAACAAATCACTTAACTTCGGTGACTTTACCGATAACAATGATCCTCTTGTGACAGGAAAATCCGAAGAAACCGACATGTATTTCGATGCAGGCCTGGGCTTGTATTACCGCGTTCCCGACAGCTATTATCTGGGTTTTTCGGCTTATAATTTACTACAAACCAAGAAACCCGAAGGAACTACCATGCAATTAAGGCGACAGTTTAACCTGATGGGAGGCCTTGAATTTAGCTTCCCCAATACGCCTGCCATCGATGTTATGCCCTCGCTGCTTATCAAAACCGATGGTGCTTCCACCCAATTTGATTTGACCACCCTTTTGCGTTATCAAAATAAATTCTGGGGCGGAGTAACTTATCGCTATCAGGATGCTGTGGCCATTATTATTGGCTTCGACTACAAAAATTTCAATATTGGCTATTCTTATGATATTAATACCTCAGCCATCGGAACCACTGGCTCACACGAGATTAGAGCAGGATATTGCTTTAAAATTGAAGTGGACAAGGTAAGAAAAATTTACCGAAACACCCGTTTCCTATAATTTCTGTTAATGCACTTCGTTTCACAAGGGTTTTTAATCAAATCACACTTTATAAATCAGCATATTAATAATGTACGAATTTCAGTGATCATTCGAAAACCTTAATATTAAAATCACGCTTTGATAGGGAATCAAAAGGCCTTCGAAGCATAGTAAGCATCAACTTTTTACTAAAACAACACATCATAATAAAGCATGGGCAAAGTCGTTACACTGTTTGTAAAATCAGCAGTTCTTATGAGAAAAGTATCAGTAATCCTTTTATTTGCAGCCATTCTCAGTAGTTGTAGCAATAGTGGAAATGGCGAATTAACCGGTGTGCAAGACCGGCCAAAATTTTATCAGCCCGACCCCTACGGTATGGCTTTTATTCCGCTTGGCACCTATGTTCAGGGTGTAGGCGAAGAGGATGTCCCCTATTCACAAATTAATAACCCTAAGCGGGTTACGGTGAGTTCATTTTATATGGATGAAACCGAAATTACCAACAACGAGTACCGCCAGTTCGTTTACTGGGTGCGCGATTCGATGGTTCGTACCCTGCTTGGCGACATCAACCCCGAAGAGTTTTTGATCGAAGAAAACGAGGCCACAGGCGAATTGTACGATCCTCCCTTTTTGAATTGGGATACGGATATCGACTACCAGGACGAAGAAGTAGTTCAAACCCTGGAGGAGCTTTATCTGCCTGAAAACGAAAGATACTTCCGCAAAAAGGAATTTGACACCCGCAAGCTCCTGTATCGATACTACTGGGTTGACCTGCAAAGTGCTGCGCGAAAGGATTATTCGCAGGAGGCCGATGCTACCCTTGGTGGCTTTGCCAATCGCCCCCAAGGTATGGACGATCGCTCGGTGTATGTAAAAGAGGAAACCATCAATATTTATCCGGATACCCTATGCTGGATTCACGATTTCCCATACAGCTACAACGAACCGCTGGCACAAACGTATTTTTGGCATCCTACCTACGACCATTATCCTGTGGTTGGAGTCAATTGGCAGCAAGCCAAAGCATTTTGTGTATGGCGGTCGCATTTGTTCAACACCTACATGGAATCAGAAGGCCAGCCCGGCCTAACTGACTTTCGTTTGCCCTCCGAAGCCGAATGGGAATGGGCAGCACGCGCTGGCTACGAGGCCAACCCTTTTCCCTGGGGCGGTCCTTACAGCAAAAACGAAAAAGGCTGCCTGCTGGCAAACTTCAAACCCAACCGTGGCAACTACGTGGATGATGGCGGTGCTACCACCCTTGTTGTAGGCCACTTCGAGTCCAATGATTTTAATCTTTACGATATGTCGGGCAATGTAGCCGAATGGACTAACAGTGCTTTCGATAAGGCCTCGCAGGTGATGAGCTGGGATTTGAACCCCGGTTATACCTACAATGCAAAAGCCGATGATCCCGTTTCGATGAAACGTAAAGTGATTAAAGGCGGCTCGTGGAAAGATATCGAATATTACCTGCTGGTTTCTACCCGCGATTATGAATATCAGGATACCGCCAAATCGTATATCGGCTTCCGTTGCGTAATGCCCTATCTGGGCCGCTCCAAGGACGACAATCCCTCCAAAGCATCCAACGTTTACTAGCGTTAATACCTAAATAAAAATAATTATTCGTTGTAAATAATATCATTTGATGAAATCACCAAATCAAAAAAAAGAGAACGCATTTGCCAAATTAGAAAAGGCATTGGATGGAAAGTATTTCAGGCGCTTTATGTCGGTAGCCTATGGCCTGGGAGCTTCGATTGTAATTACCGGAGCACTGTTTAAAATTACACATATTCCTTATGCCAACGAAGCACTTTTTGTGGGAATGGTAACCGAAGCCATCATTTTTGCTCTTTCAGCACTTCAAAAGCCACACGTGGAGCCTGACTGGAGCAAGGTACACCCCGAGCTACTCGAGGAATATCATTTCGATGATGAGATTGAAGACCTGAAAAAAGACAAAAAAAACCAGGGCGAGACCCACCTCCTTGACGAGATGCTGCAAAAAGCCAACATAGATGAGGCAATGATAAGCCGTCTTGGCTCCGGCCTGAATAAGCTGGGCGAATCGGCTGAGCAAATGAATGCAATGGGCAATGCCAAAGCCGCCAGCGATGAATTTGTATCCAAACTTAACGGGGCAGCAAAGTCGGTATCCACCCTTAGCGATTCGTATAGCAAAACCGTTAAAGTGCTCGAAGAAGAACTGACGGTAAGCAACGAGTTTTCGGCCAATGTAAAAGGCGCATCCAAAGCTGCCGCCAATTTAAAGCAGGTGTATGCACAAACTTCAGAATCACTCAAAGAAGATATCCAGGCCTCGCAGGTACTCTCGGCAAGCATTAAATCGGCATCAGAATCGGCAAACAAGCTGGCCGACAGCTATTTTAAATCCTCCGAAAGTATTATGAAAAATATTGATGAATTGCAAAAATCAACCGAAAAGAATACCGACTTTAACGCACAGCTGAAAAAGCTTTCGGGTAATTTGTCAGCACTAAACACGCTGTACGAACTTCAGTTGAAATCATCGGAACAGCAGAATCAATCTTCCGGCCGCTTGCAGGAAACCATGTCAGGCTTCCTGGCCAATCTGGAAAAATCGGCCGGGCAAACGGTCAACTACCAAAAAGAAATGGACAGCCTTACCAAAAAAATGGCCTCGCTCAACTCCGTTTACGGCAATATGCTTTCGGCCATGAATGTAAAATAATGATGTTAATCCCTCAAAATACGATTTGGTAAATGGCTGAATATAAGGAAACCCCGAGGCAGAAAATGATAGCCATGATGTACCTGGTACTCACGGCACTGCTGGCATTGAATGTATCGAAAGAGATGCTGGATGCCTTTCTGGTTGTAAACGAAAGTGTGGAACTCACCAACGAGAACTTTACCCAAAAGCTCGATGATACCTATAAGGCCTTTAATAAAAAGTTGCAAAACGACCAGGTTAAGGTCAAGCCTTTTTATTTGAAAGCTCAGGAGGCCAGGGAAATGTCTGACCAAATGGTGGGGTTTATCGACAGTTTAAAATACGAATTGATTTCGATAACCGAAAAAATACCCGTTGATTCGGCGAAGATGCTGCCTTTGAAAGATGCCAAAAACAAAGACGATTATGATACGCCCACCAACTTCTTTATGGGTGGTTCGGACGATGGCTCGAAAGGTGCAGGTATAGCCCTTAAAAATCGTATCGACAACTATCGCGTTGAGATGATAGAACTATTGCCCCCTGACGACCGCAAGCATATTAAGCTGGGATTGGATACCCAGGGCGATTATCGCGACAATGAGGAGTTGAAGCTCAACTGGCAGCAATACAACTTTTATCAAACCATCCTTGCCGCCGATGTGGCCATCCTTAATAAGATTATCACGGAAGTGTATAACGCCGAATTTGATGTGGTGAATTTCCTGCTCGATGCAGTAGATGCCAAGGATTTTAAATATGATAATATTGATGCCAAAATTCTTCCCAAAGGCGATTACGTGTTTGTAGGCGATGAATATCATGCCGAGGCTATTGTAGCTGCTTATAGCACTACACAAAACCCGGAGGTATTCATTAAGATGGGCGTTGATTCGCTACCCGAATCTCAAATTGCCAGTGCAAGACCCATCGCAGGCGAGAAGGGCTTGGTGCGATTTAGCCTGCCGGCCACTGAGGAAGGCATTAAGAAATATGCCGGTATTATCAGAGTTAAGGGCGGAACAGGCGATGTTAATACCTATCATTTTCACAACGAATATACTGTGGCCAGGCCTTCGCTTACGGTTTCGGCAACCAAGATGAACGTGTTTTATATCGGCGTGGACAATCCGGTTGACATTTCTTCGCCCGGTATTCCCAACGAAAGACTATCAGCCGAAATTAACATCGGTCGCCTTTTCAGAAATCCAAACGGCGAGGGTTGGCTGGTAAAAGTTGATAAAAAACCCCAGGGTAAAGTAAATGCCGTAATTAGTGTTTATGCGCAAATTGACGATGCCAAGAAAAAAATGGGGGAGCAGGTTTTCAGACTTCGCACAGTTCCTGATCCGATTGCAAAAATTGCCAATAAAACCGATGGAGCTATATCGAGTAATGCGTTAATCTATTCGCCTACTATCGTTCCGGTGAAACCTGAGAACTTCGACTTCGATATGACCTTTCGCATACTCTCATTCGACATGGTATTGCTGCAAGGCGAAACCACAACTACCGAAAGTACAAATGGTTCTAATTTTAGCGATAAAATGAAAGATCTTATCAAAAACGCCAAACGTGGTCAGCGTATTTGGTTCGAGAATATTGTGGCCACAGGTTCAGATGATGAAACCCGACAATTAAACACCATCATGTTTACCATCAATTAAAAATTTAATATTTTATATCATGAATATCAGGCTTTTAAAAATTGTAGTTTTTCTTGCTGTGCTAAGCACCGGAATAGTGGTAAAGGCACAACCCGCAAATCAAATACAGTTGGTTACCGAACCACGCGATAAAGCTTACGACCGGGCGCACATCGATGATTTGAAACCCATGGCCTACCCCTACCTTCGTGAGGCGGATGTGTTTTGGGAAAAACGCCTGTGGCGGGTCATCGACCTGAACGAAAAGGTGAATCAGCCACTGTATTTCCCCGAAACAACACAGGGCAGATGGCGCAGCCTGATGCAGGTTTTGTGGGATGCCATTCTGGGAGGCGAAATTACTGCCTACGAATACAATCCGGCAGGCGATAATTTTGAAACGCTCATCCCGCTTACCGCCAATCAAATCGAATCAAAACTTGCCGATACAGTACCTATCGATATTCCCGATCCCAACGATCCAAACAGCTTTATTACCGAAATGATGGTAGAGCCTTTTGAGGCCAATGATGTAGTGAGATACATGCTTAAAGAGGATTGGATTTTTGACAAACAACGCTCGGAAATGCAGGTGCGGATTATAGGTATATGCCCCATCCGAATCAATTACGATGAAGATGGAAACCAAAGGGGTTTTGATAATCTGTTCTGGCTTTACTATCCCGAGATTCGTCCACTGCTGGCGCGCTTTGAGGTGTTCAATCGTAAAAACAGTGCCGCAAAACTTTCGTATGACGACTATTTTCTTACCCGGCAATTCGATAGCTATGTGGTGAAAGAAGATAATGTGTACGATCGCGAGATACGCGACTACACCATCGGTGTAGATGCCTTGCTCGAATCGCAGCGCATCAAAGACGAACTACGCAGCTTCGAGAGCGAATTGTGGGTGTATTAACACTCCAACAAAAAGAAGCTGATTTTTCACAATATAAACTCCTTATCGCTGGTCGGTAAGGAGTTTTTCTTTTATTTTTGTCGGGCTAATAATTCTTGACATGTCAAACGAATTTCTGAAAACACCCATCGAATACCTCAAAGGCATTGGCCCGGCCAGGGCTGAACTTTTAAAAAAGGAAGCCGGTGTTTTTGTTTTCGAGAACCTGCTTTATTATTTCCCCTTCCGCTATGTGGATCGCAGCCAGTTTTTATCGATTGCCCAAATTAACAGCGATAGTGCCTTCATCCAGGTAAAAGGAAAAATTACCAACGTGCAGGTGCTTGGTGATGGTCGCGCTAAGCGCCTTTCGGCACAACTGACCGACGAGAGCGGCAGCATTGGCCTGGTGTGGTTTAAGGGTATCAATTGGGTGCTCAACAAAATAAAGCCCAACCTGGAATATGTGATTTTTGGCAAGCCCTCCTTGTTTAACGGGAAATATAATTTTGCTCATCCTGAGCTGGAAGCCACCATTGATTTTGAAACCGGGCCTGTTTCTACTTTACAGCCCGTTTATAATTCGGGCGAAAAGCTAAAAAACCGAGGGCTTGACAGCCGGGGCATCGCCCGCCTTACCAAGGCATTGGTTTCGCAAATCGATGGCCAGATAGCCGAAACCCTCCCCGAAGAATTGATACAACGCCTAAAATTTATTCCGCGCAAGCAGGCATTGATAAATATCCATCATCCCGAGAGCCAGCAGCTATTGGATAAATCGCTGGGAAGGCTCAAATTCGAGGAATTGTTCTTCGTGCAATTAGTCCTGCTAAAGCAAAAATTTATTCGCACAAGCAAAATTAGAGGACAGGTATTTTCGCTGGTTGGCGATGCACTTAACGACTTTTACCAGCATCATTTGCCATTCGAGTTAACTGGAGCGCAAAAACGGGTAATCCGCGAGATACGCGCCAACATGGCCACAGGCAGCCAAATGAACCGCCTGCTTCAGGGGGATGTGGGCAGCGGCAAAACCCTGGTAGCACTTATGTGTATGCTCATTGCCATCGACAACGGTTTTCAGACCGCGCTGATGGCACCCACCGAAATTTTGGCTCAACAGCATTTCAAAACCATCAGCAGCTTTTTGGGAAAGATGGATATTGAAATTCAGCTCCTCACCGGATCGACCAAACGTGCCGACCGGAAAATCATACACCAAAAACTCGAAGATGGCTCATTGAATATTCTTATTGGCACCCATGCCCTGATCGAGGATAAGGTAAAGTTTAAAAACCTGGGCTTCGTGGTTATCGATGAGCAGCACCGCTTTGGCGTAGAACAGCGTGCGCGGCTGTGGAAAAAAAATATCGTGCCGCCCCACGTTTTGGTGATGACCGCCACGCCCATTCCGCGCACCCTGGCCATGACCGTGTATGGCGACCTGGATGTATCGGTGATTGATGAACTGCCGCCCGGACGCAAGCAGGTGCAAACGCTACACTACTACGACAGCAAGCGGGTACAGCTTTTCAGTTTTATGAAGCAACAAATTGCCCTCGGCCGTCAGGTGTATGTGGTTTATCCGCTCATCCACGAATCGGAAACCCTGGATCTGAAAGATTTGATGGACGGCTACGAAAGCATCGTCCGCTCATTTCCCCTGCCCGACTATGCCGTGAGCATCGTGCATGGGCAGATGAAAACCGAGCAGAAAGATTGGGAGATGGCACGTTTTGTAAAAGGCGAAACCCAGATACTGGTGGCTACTACCGTAATTGAGGTGGGTGTGGATGTGCCCAATGCCTCGGTGATGGTCATCGAAAATGCCGAGCGTTTTGGCCTTTCGCAGTTGCACCAGCTCAGGGGCAGGGTGGGCCGGGGTGCCGACCAGTCGTACTGCATTTTGATGACCAGTTACAAATTGACCAACGATGGGCGCAAGCGCATCGAAACGATGGTAAGAACCACCAACGGCTTTGAAATTGCCGAGGTGGATATGAAACTGCGTGGCCCGGGCGATATGCACGGAACCCAGCAAAGCGGCGTGCTCGACATGCAACTGGCCGACATCATCCGCGACGAAAAAATCCTGCGCTTTGCCCGCGACCTCGCCATCGAAATTCTAAACGATGACCCCGGCCTGCAAAAACCCAAAAACGCGCCCATGGCCGGAAGGCTTCTACAACTTCAAAAACACAAATACGACTGGAGCAGAATAAGCTAATAAAGTCAGGGTTTGACTTAAAGTCAAGCCCTGACTAAAAATAATGAAAGCCAGCGTATGGCTCAAAGCCATGCTCTGGCTAAAACACCAAGAAAAATCTCACGCTGTTTTTTTTAATGCACCACCGATTACACCGATTGACACAGATAAAAAATCACTCGCGGTTAACAGGAATTTAATATTCTGCGTTTTTCATCAGTCCCTGATTTAATGCTCATGCTTTTTCAAAATACCCCTGGCCACAGCAAAAATCTTGTTCGACCAGGATACTTTATCGTTAAATACATTGACAGGGATATTGCTAATTTCCTGAATGTTGCTTTCCGAGAGGTTTAATTTCTTCATTACCAAATCAAAATTTTCGGGTTGCAAGTTTTTTTTATCATCCAGGCAAATTTCAAAAGCATCTTCGCGTGTAATTTCCTTGTTCCGAATCATATTACTCAACTGGGGCAAACGCCTTGAGTTGCCAAAGCGTTTTTCGCGGATGTAATTGGTAAACGGCTCGGCGAGGCAATCGAAGTGCCGGGTGTATTTCGATTGTGCCGGCTCTATCCAATCCATTTCATTTTTCAAAATATCGCCTATCTCCTGGTCCGAAGGAATATCAATATAATACAGGATATTTACCTTTTTCCCAAAACGCCCTGTTTTTGTAAATAAAAAAGTGCTGATAAAGTTTAGATTGGGATAAACGAGAAATCGCTTAATCATTCCTTTATTAATATTTGGATTCTTGGCAAATATCGCCTTCAGCCTGCGGTGATCATAAATATTTTCGGAGGTAAACGAATTGGCTTCGGTTGGAGCATGTCCCAACAAAATAATGGGAATTTTCCATGCTTCAGAAATCTTCAACATACTTCGTTCGATCCCAACGCCACAAATACCGCATATTTCGCCCGATTGCATAAGCACCGTCTGGTAAAGTGTAGAAATCAACTTGATATCATGTTTTACCCAAATATGATCCACGCCACATTTTTCGACAGAAGTTTCGATATTTTTCCTGGCAAAATCGCTAAGAAAGCCATTGTCAAAAGTATAAGTCAAAACATTGAGTTTGTATTTTTTAACTGCTAAATACAAAACGTAAGTGCTGCCCTTACCCCCACTTAGTGGCACGAGTGCATCATAAATCCTATGCTTGCTTTTTACTTTTTTAAATATCTTCTGTAATCCGGGTTCGCCATAAGGGACAAAGGGCTGGTGATTTTTACAATAATTACAAACCCCGTCATCATCAATAATTACCCCGGCTATTTTATCATTCAAAAGGCATTTACTACAACTTTTCCCCTCAATTTTCATAATGTGTTATGTTTCGTTTTATTCTATTTAATTTATGATTTGAAGTGTACTATTCATAAACGCAAACCACAAAAAAAACTTATTATAAAAACAAACATTTCTTAAGCCCCGAGGTTTTCAATTTTTTCGTGATAAACCACGCCACGCTCGGCAAGCCCCTGGAGCAGGAAATCTACGCAAGCCTTGTTTTTACCTACAAACTCCGGTGCCGAAACGCCCTGGCGTGTGTAAAGTCCGGCGGCCACCATGCGCAAAGCCATCGTGGCGGTGTATCCTGTGGTGCGTGCCATCGAATGCACCCTGGAAGCACGGTCGTACGTATCGAAAAGATCGTAGGTATAACGCATCTTCCTACCCAGTTTTGTACCTTCTACCTCAATGCGCATCACGGTTATGTCCTCATCGCCAGCTTCCAGTTTCCATTTGGGGAAAAGCAGACGTGTGGTAAAATCGAGGGGACTAATCATGGTTCCGTTAATTTCGATCGGTTCTTTGCTAAAAAATCCTGTATCGCGAAGCATGGCCATTTTCTCGATGTGCCCCTTGTAGCGCAGGGTTTTCTCGATCATATTGGGGCAGTCGATGGTTTCGGCCAGCGAGCGCAAACCATCACTGTTGAAAGCTTCCAGCGTCCCTATTCCCGGGAAGTTGAGCAGCTCGGGATCGGAGAGTGCAGGCTTGGTAATAAGCTTGCCGTTTTCAACATAACGTGCCGGACGTGTGTATTCTTCGATAACATCGATGGGCGAAAACACCGCCTTGTATTCGTAAGGCCAAACGCGCACTTTGGGCAGACCGCCCACGTAAATCGCAGCCCGCGTGGTTTTATCCATCTGATGATCGGCGTAGCCAATCAAAACATTGCTCATGCCAGGCGCAACGCCCATATCCGAAATAGCCACCACCTTATGCTTGCGAGCCAGCTCATCCAGTTCAAAAAGGTCTTCGGGGAAAAAGGCAATGTCGATTACATTTTTACCAGCCTTGATAACCGTTTCCAGGGTCTTGAATCCCATAAAACCGGGTACCGCACTTAGTACGGTGTCTTGCTGCGACACCAAATCCGTAAGCACCTGATTTTGGCTAAGATCAGCACACACGGTTTTTATCTTCTTATTCTTTTTAAATTTTGCTAATGCCTGCCCGGCACTATCGGCAACTGTAACGTCAAATTGTGCGTCTTTAGCCAAATCAAAGGCCATCGGCGCACCCACCAGGCCGGCTCCTAAAACGAGTACTTTCATGATAAATTATTTTTTGTGATTATCCTATCTGTATTTCAAAATCTCTTCAAGTATAAATTCAGCAGCTTTCCCGTCACCAAAAATCGGCGGGTAGCGCAAATCATTGTTATTAAATAATTTTTCAAAAGCCTCAGTAATGCGATCCGGATCAGCATCGGTAATAATAGCTGTGCCCTGGTTTACAATCTCCACCCATTCGGTTTGTGGGCGCAAAATGATGCAGGGTTTCCCGAAAAAGTACGATTCTTTTTGCACCCCGCCCGAGTCGGTAATTACCATGCAGGTATTTTGCTCCAACTGAATCATGTCGAGAAAGGATACCGGGTCTGATATTTTCAAATGTGGATTTTCATCTATTTGCCCCCGCAACTTTGCCGTCAAATTTTTTGCAATAAGTTTGGATGTACGCGGGTGCAGCGGCAAAAATATATCACGCCGGTATTTTAGTGCCAGATGATTTAAGGCCTCGAAGATCGACTCCAGCCGCCGGGGATCATCAGTATTTTGTGGGCGGTGGATGGTGGCAAGGATAAAAATATTTTTTTCAAGTTTATTAATATTCAAAATTTGAGACTGCGTCTGTGCGATTTTTGAAAAATAAAGGCTGTTGTCGTACATCACGTCGCCACAATGAAATACACCGGGCGTGTCGATGCTAAAGGGAGTCGTGTTATGAATATTGAAACCTTCGTTCTCCAGATTTTTTACACCGGTAGCCGTGGGTGAAAAAAGCAGGGTGGAGCAATGATCGCAGGCGATGCGGTTGATCTCCTCGGGCATGGACTTGTTGAACGAACGCAGTCCCGCCTCGATATGCAAAACCGGAATGTGTAGCTTGGATGCGGCCACCGCTCCGGCTAGCGTAGAATTGGTGTCGCCATAAACGAGCAAAAAGTCGGGTTTCAGTTCCTTCAGCTTTTCTTCGATGCCCTCGATCATCCGCGCCGTTTGCACACCATGCGAGGCCGAACCCACATTGAGCATAAAATCCGGCCTGGGAATATTGAGTTCTTCAAAAAATACCTGCGACATGTTGGCATCGTAATGCTGCCCGGTGTGCAGAATAAATTCGCGAACAGCTCCTGAATGCGAATTACGGATAGCCCGGCTCAAGGCTGCCGCCTTAATAATCTGAGGCCTTGCCCCAACTACGGTTAGCAATTTTATCATGCGAATACAATGTTTTTGCGAAAATATAAAAATTGAGTGAGTAAGGGGAATTTGATATGCGAATGATAAATACGTAAGAAATAGATTTCTCCTGCTAATACTTTACCGATGGTCGGATCCTTTACGTGCAGGACTTTACTTTGAATTTTAACTCCAATGATATGTTTTCGCAAGCATCTGTGTTTTAGGAGATTTCTCCGACTGGAAAAACGCAGCATTGCAAGGTTTGTAAGGAGAAATCTCTTTTTGATAGCTTTAGAAGCTAGCTTATTTAATTGTTACACAAACATAATTAGCCCAATTATAATCCGATTCAGATTTTATAATTATTATTGATGACATTTTTAATAACAAGATTATGAAAAATTCAAAACGTTTTTTGTTACTGATTTTTATTCTGGTATTTCAATATGCACCGCAAGCAGATGCCCAGGAAACAAGGATGTTAAGAGGTAAGGTAATTGATGCCGAAACCGGTGAAGCCGTTCCTTATGCAGCCGCCGAAATCATCAGTAAGCATTTGGGTGCTGCCGCCAATGCGGAGGGCTTGCTTCAATTTGAGATAAGCGAAAGCATGATGGGTGAAACCGTAACATTTTCGGCATTGGCTTATTACAGCCGCCAGCTTTCAGTAAAAGAACTTGTAGAAAAGCAGCCCTTTAAAGTTGAGTTAGAAAGAAGGACATATTCCTTGCCGGAGTTTACTATTGTGGGAAATAGTAAGGGAAAAGTTCAACTTGGGAACTTTATACAAGATTATCATAAAACCGCTATGCTGACGACAGCAGGGATGATTGCAGCAGTTTTTATGGACAATAGCGATGCATGCGATGGAACAATTAAATCTATCAGTTACTACATTGTAAAGCGAAACAGACGAGTGAAGTCTCATTCCAGAACCCCTTTTCGGGTTCGCGTATTTGCTGTTGACAGCCTGACCGGCGAGCCAGGCGAAGATTTGCTTACCGAAGAGTTAGTGGTAAGGGCAAACGGGCCGGGATGGTTTACGGTGGATGTATCCAAGTATAATATTAAAGTGCCAAATAGGGGATATTTTGCCGCCATGGAGTGGGTGTATAGCAAAAAGAAATATTACTACCAAGCCAGTGGGCTAGATCCACAGCGATACTATGGCCAACAATTGGGAATAATCGTTGGGGACTTTACGCAAAACTCCTGGAAGAAATACCTGGCTTATGAATGGGAATTTCTCAACGAAGAAAATCCTCCCATAATCAAAGGTAAGTTCACAAATGTTTTGATTAATTCAGAAATTGAATGCTTTAAATAAGTAGTGGTGAAAAAAAGCCAAATAGGGGGGCTAGCTTAAAAATCTCTCTGCGCCCTCTGCGTATTCTCCGCGTCCTCTGCGGTAAAAATTACTATTTTTGGGCAAAATTTTTTACTATTGATAGCCTATTTAAAACACGAACAAATCGACACTGAGAAGTGGGATGCCTGCATCAACAAATCATTGAACGGCCTTATCTACGCCCAATCGTGGTACCTCGACCTGGTGAACGACCGCTGGGAAGCCCTGGTAAAAAATGACTACGAATGTGTAATGCCGCTAACGCCCGGAAAAAAATGGGGTACCGATTATTTGTTCCAGCCTAATTTTACCCAGCAACTGGGGGTGTTTTCCACTAAGCATCTTACCGGCGAGCTGGTTAGCGAATTTTTGGATGCCATACCCAAAAAGTACCGCTTCATCGAAATCAATCTGAACACCCATAATAAAACCAAAGACCTTACAGGAGATTCAGGTAATTTCATTCCCTGGAAAACTCACCATCTCGACCTAATCCATACTTACGACCGCATTGCTGCCGGATATTCGAGCAATCTGAAACGCAATTTAAAAAAGGCCCACCGCTCGCCCCTCAACATTGTAGAAAATGTAAAGCCCGAAGACATCATCAAAATATTCAGGCAGAACAAGGGCAGGCAAATCAACAACCTTAAAGATCAGGATTATGATTTGCTGCGCCGCTTGATTTATGTGATGATATATAAACGAGCGGCAAAAATTGTGGGTGCTTACAACGAAACCAACGAGTTGTGTGCCGGGGCTTTTTTTATCCACAGCGGCGATAAGGTGATCTTTTATTTTTCGGCCACCGACCCTTACGCGCTTCAAACCGGAGCCATGCCATTGATTATCGATGATTTCATCCGCAAGCACGCAGGCAGGCATTTAACCCTCGATTTTGAGGGATCGAACGATGAGAACCTGGCCCGCTTCTACAAGGGGTTTGGCTCCCGCCAGGTGGACTACCTGCACTACCGGCACAACAAGCTGAATGCATTGCTAAGAATGGCACTATCCCTAAAGAAGGGAATTTTTAACGCTTAATCAGTTTCCTTTTCGAGATATTTTTTCATCATATCCATCAGTTTTGCCCTACTAACAGGTTTTGAAATATAGTCGTTGCATCCTGCCTTTAGTGCTTTTTCTTTTTCGCCGGAAAAGGCGTGGGCTGTTTGTGCAACAATTGGGATGCTTGTATTGAATTGCCGGATTTGCTGGCTTGCTTCCAGCCCGTCCATGCCGGGCATTTTGATGTCCATCAAAATGAGTGCGACCGATGGATTTGTCCGAAGGATTTTCACGGTATCTTCGCCATTGGTGGCTCGTATTAAGTTGAATCCTTGCTTTGTGAGAATAACTTTCAAAAGCTGATAGCTTACTTCATCATCTTCTGCAACTAAAATTGTTAATCCTTTAATCTTATTTATGGTGTCGATGCTTGCTTTAGAACCGGGAATCGTTTGTTTTTTTGAAACTTTATAAGGAATCGAAAAACGGAAAATGCTCCCTTTTCCTTCCTCGGATTGTACCGCGATTTTTCCGCCGAGTGCTTCCACGTAGGCTTTAACAATAGTCAGGCCCAGACCCGAGCCTTCGTGCGCCCGCGTAAGGGCAATTTCGGCCTGGACAAACTGGTCGAAAATGGCATCCAGCCGATCAGCGGGAATACCTCTTCCGCTGTCTTTCACCCAAAATACCACCCAATCGTTTTCAATTTTGTATCCAATCTCTACCATCCCTTGGGAAGTAAATTTAATGGCGTTTTTAATCAGGTTGCTTAAAATCCCTTCTAATTTATATTTATCGGCCTGAATTAAAACGCCGTATCCATTTGGCTTGGTGTTTAATTCAAAGCGCAGGTTTTTTTCGGCTGCCTGTGGTTTGAAAAAATTATACGCAAATTGTATTAGTTCTTCAATATTTACTTCATCGGTTCTAACGATCAATTCGCCGGCTTCGATTCTGGATATTTCGATGATATCGTTGATGGTGTTAAGCAAGCGTTGCCCGCTACGGTTTACCACTCCAAGATAGTTCTTTCGGCTTGCCTCGTCAATATCCGGATTTTCGAGCAAATCGATAAAGCCTAAAATGCCATTCATGGGCGTACGAATTTCGTGCGACATGTTCATCAGGAAGGCTGATTTTAAACGGTCGCTTTCTTCGGCTTTTTCTTTGGCGTTTTTCAAATCCTCATAGTTTTTCACCCGTTCGATATAAACCCCTATTTTGTTGGCAATAAGCTCCAGAATTGCTATTTCGGTTTCGTTGTAAGCTTCAAAATTATGGTAATCCTGAACCGCCATTACCCCAATGGTTTCATCCTGCGTATCTATATTTAGCGGAAGCCCCAGCCAAACCGAAGGAACATTGCCTATGCCGATTAAAGGTACTTTTTTATCAGGATCATTAACACTAATCCCCCGCCTGAGCAGTACTTTCCCGTGTTTTCTCACATAATCGGTAAAGCCACCGCTAAGATCGTGAGGCGTATCGAGTGTTAATTTCTCAATTTCATCCACATAGTAAGGAAAGGAATAAGTATTGCTATCCTCCTCGTATAATGCCACATAAAAATTTTCGGTACGGATAATCTTTTCACCTTATGGTGAATCGCCGCCAAAAAGCTATGTAACGAATTATACGTTAACGAAAGTTGTGATATTTCCAGAATGATCTTTTGTGTGATTTCAAGTTTCTTTCGCTCGCTAATATCGATAATGATGGACTGATAAGTTTTGTCGGGCATCATTTTCGTCCGCATCTCGATATCAATAATATTTCCATCAGTCACCATCAGGCGGCGCTCTGTAATAACGGTTTCGCCATTGTGCAGCAAATCGAAACGAAAAGGAGCATCAGTTGCACTTTTGGGAGTAAAAGGCAGAGACTCGATATGTCTGCCTGTCAATTCATCGCTACTCATGCCAATCATGGTGCAAAAACGTGAGTTGCTTTGGATAATATGCCCATCATAAGATCCAATTAATATTCCATCTACGGCAAGTTCGATAAGGTTTTGGAATTTTAGATTGCTTTCGATAAGTGTGTTTTCTGTTTTTTTAATTTCGCTTATGTCGCGTGCCACAGCAATAATTACATCTTTACCAAAATACTTTCCCCTGTTCAGGATCACATCCTTTGGGAAGATATCACCGTTTTTGCGTTCGGCCCAAAACTCAAAGCGGGCGGGATTTCCGGTTTCAGTTACCTGCATGGTTTTACGCACTACTGCATCCAAATCGTTCATTCCAGGTGCAGCAACCGTTTGTGGCGATTGGCCAATCAGCTCATCGTGGGAATAGCCATACATTTTAGTTGCGCCATTATTTACTTCTATAAACAAACCATTTTCATCCAAAATATAAATGGCCTCGGTAAGGCTGTTTACCACATTCTCGTAGGTTAGTTTGGTTTGGTTTAGATTGTGCTCGGCATGTTTACGCTTTGATATGTCGCGAAAAGTTCCCATCAGGCAGGCTTTACCTTTGTATTCAACCTCGGAGGCCAAAATTTCGACAGGCACTTCCACGCCATCCGACCGAAGCACCCTGCTTTCGACAGGAAGTGTATGGTTATTTATGCTCAGTTCCTGCTGGTGCGTTTTAAAGGTATTCCTTGCTTCATTTTTTATTTCAACAGGGTGCAGCTGCATTTGGTTAAGGCCAATAATTTTTTCTAAGGGCATTTTTATAAGTTGCGCTGCATTTTGATTGGCATCAATAATAAGCCCTGAATCTTTTTCGGCCACAAAGATTGCATCCGCTGCATTTTCGAAAAGACACTTAAATTGTTTTTCACGTTCTATAAATGCTTCTTCGGCAGTAATTCTGCTAATTGTCGAACCCGTAATATCAGCAAAAGCCTCCACCAATGTTTGATGTTGCAAATGCTTGTTGCGGTTAAACAGCAGGGTAAAATCGCCGATGTTTATATCGTCTTTGGTGGTTTTAACCACCACCACCTCACCCAGATTAAAAATGCTTTCGAGCAAGGGTAAGATCCTGCCGGGAAGTGACTTCCCAACAAGTTCGCTCAGACTTGGAAATACGGTAACTTTAGTGTGCCTGATTTTTTCTTCCTTCACGGGATCATAGGGCCAGGATTTCCCTACGATATTAAAGCCAAATATTGAAACGGCTTTTATTATATTCTTTTCAAGGCCGGTAGCAGCCACCGTTGAAAAGCCTTTGTTGTTTTTTTTAAAAACATTGATAACACAATAATCAGCACCCGAAATATCCTGCATTTGCTGAGCAATGTGCGGGTAGTCGATATTATCACAGGTATATTGGCCGAGTACTTTAGAGGTTTCAGCCATCTGATTAAATATGTTTTCGTAATAATTGCTTTGCATTTTTATTAACAATATTAAGTTTGATATAGGTATTTTAATTTTTAACAGGCAGCGAAAAGTGAAATGCCGAGCCATTGCCTTCCGTGCTTTCCACCCAAATTCGGCCCCCATGTTTTTCGATAAACTCCTTACACAGAATTAAGCCCAAACCAGTTCCCTGCTCATTGTTGGTGCCGGTGGTGGTATAATTTTCGTCGATACGAAATAGCTTTTCGATGTTAGAAGCCGCAATCCCGATCCCATTGTCGCGCACTGACATCACTACTTCGTGTGCATCCTTGCGGGAATTTAATTTGATCCATCCTCCGGGCCTGGTAAATTTTATGGCATTGCCACCAGGTTTCTTAGCACGGTAGCCACCATCACCTTATCGGCATAAACCGTTGTGCCGACTGGAATATCGCTAATTATTTCGATCGACTTTTGATGAGCAACTTCCAAAAGCACAGCTCTTGTGTCATCGATAAGCTCGTATAGATCGCACGATTCGGGCGCGAAAGCTATCCTGCCGGTTTGCGAGCGCGACCAATCCATCAGGTTGGTGAGCAGTTCCATTGCTCGCTCTGATGATTTCTGAATAATCTCGGCATAGCGGTCGATGCCTTCCAAATCCTTATCTTTTACCTGGTCAACGAGCAGATCGCTAAACCCAACAATGGCATTGAAGGGGCTTTTGAGGTCGTGGGCTATTATCGAGAAAAACTTATCCTTGGTAGCATTCAGTTTTTGCAGCTCCTGATTCTGCCGTTTGATTTCGGCTTCTGCTTTTTTGCGTTCGCTAATATTGCGAACAATTATAATTGCTTCATCGTACATACTTTGTACCGTGCGTGCTTCAACATCAACGGCTCCCAATCACGGGATATTTAAATGATATTCATCGACACGCATTTTTCCACTTTCGATAGTTTCAGCAATCCGCTCACGCATTATAAGAGCCTTTTCGGGAGGCACCACATCGCTAATTCCTTTGCCAATAATCTTATCTATCGGAAAATACCAATCTCCTGTGGCTGCTTTATAATCCAGGAAATCGCCTTTGCTGTTAATTCTGAGCATCAAATCGGGGAGGGCATCAAGAAGTGCTCTGGAGCGGTGCTCGCTCGATTTTAGTGCTTCCTCGGCCATTTTATGGTTGTTGATATCCTGGTGAGTTCCCGACATCAGCAGGGCTTGTCCATCTTCGGTCCACGATATTACCTTACCACGATGCAGGGTCCAAATCCAGCGACCGTCTTTGTGCTTCATCCTCACCTGGCAGTCGTAATAGTCCAGTTCGCCACGGAAGTGTTTTTCCAGCAGCGCATCTACTTTTTTCAAATCATCGGGATGCGAAAAATTATTCCATGTTTGGCTGGTAGCAGGCGAAATTTCGGCCAGGGTGTAGCCCAATATCTCGGCCCACCGCTCATTAAAAATAGTTTCGCCGCTTTGGATGTTCCATGCCCAGGTTCCGGCATTGGTGCCTTTTACCACATCCGAGAGTCGTTGTCTTTCTTCCAGCAAGGCATCGTTGGCTTGTTTGCTACGAATATTGGCAAGGGTTTGCGCAACCATAGCAGCCACCGCAGTGGCGAAGGATTCTTCATCGTTGTGCCACCTGCGTTTGGTGTTGGTATGTGCTATACAAACCAATCCCTCCAGCCGGCCATCGATAAAAATACCTGTATCAATTATCGAGTGTATCCCGCGAGGGATGAGAAAGCCTTGTAAAAACTCTTTGAAACGGGGGTCGTTTTGCGCATCATCGGAAAGTATTTTACTTTCGGTAGTAATGGTTTTAAAATAATGCTGATAATTGGCCCAACTTAGTGGCTGGCACGATGTGTATGTATCGTGGTTGAATAAGTATTGCGACATACAGCTTAGTGCGTTGCCTTGCTCGTTGACCAGCCAGATACTTACATAGTCTGCCTGCATGGCTTTAGCAACTTCGCGGGTGAGTTGATGGAAGGATTTTTCGTAGCTGCCGCTCAATAGCAATTCATCCAGCATAAGCCTGGACAAGGCATTGCGTTGCCTCACCGATCGTTCGCGACTTTGTTGCATCACTTCCTCAGCGCGTTTGCGTTCGGTAATATCGGTGTGGGTTCCTATTACCCGCAAAGCTCTTCCCTCAGCACTACGCTCAGCGGCATTTCCGCGACTCAAAACCCACCGCCATGTTCCATCCTTAGCTTTCATCCTGCACTCAAAGCGCATGTTTTTCCCGGTTCCTTCGTAACACTCTTCAATATTTTTCTGAACATTGTTTATATCATCAGGGTGAATGGTATTTTTCCAGTTTTCCCAGTTCGCCTCGAAGTCGCCTGGTTTATAGCCTAAAATGCGGTAACATCCGGGGCTGTAATATATATTGTCGGTGGGCACATCCCAATCCCATAAACCATCGTTGGCAGCATCCATGGCCAAACTAAAGCGCTCCTCGCTTTTATGCAGGGCTTCTTCGGCTTTTTTGGTCTCGGTAATATCTTTAATGGTTCCTTCGCCCACCAATTCGCCATTTTGCCGGATGAATTTCCCGTTAATTTCTACATCCACCAAATGACCATCCTTATGATAAACCCGGGTTCTAAAATGCTTTACTTCTTTCTGAAACAAGATATTCGACAATTGCGCAAGATATCTTGGCAGTTCACTTGCCGGAACATATTTAGAAAAATTCTGTCCTATCACCTCTTCCCTTTTATAGCCGAGTGTGTGCTCAACCTGTTTGTTAAAATAAAGTTGCTTGCCGGTTTTATCTATAACGTAAATTATGTCGGTGGTTGATTCGGTAATGGTTCGGTATTTTTCTTCGCTTTCGCGGAGGGCTTCACAGGTTAGGTGCTTTTGGGTAATATCCACAGCTGTAATCAAACATTGTACTTCACCCTCCGTTGCAATGCCATGGAGCATAGCAAAGATATTCCGCTTCTTATCAACCAATAATTCAATCTCGCAGTGCTGACTTCCGGGCTTGTTAAAAACACATTCGATAAACTGCCGAAACACAGGAATATCTTTGGGAGAAATAAATTTTTCGAAAAGGCGGTTTTTAAGCGCAGACCTGTTTTTGCCAAGCATCGCAGCCCCGCTATGGTTTAGCTCCTTAATTTCGCCCGAGAGCGATAGCGTAAAGTAGCCCATGGGAGCTAAATCGTAGAGTTCGCTATACTTTTGTTTTTCGACCTGGCATTTATTTTTCGAGCGCAAGAGCTCCTCATTTTGCATCTCCAGTTCTATCTCATGTACTTCCAGCTCATGGATTAGCCTGACGGCCTGGGCTTCGGTGAGTGCCTGGGTTCTTAGGCTACGGTTTTGCTTAGCTTTGGCTTCGGCAGCTTCGCGCAGCTTTTGTGCTTCTGTTTCTTTGTCAGGATTTTTCATCATCATTTTTTTTTGTTCAGCGTTTACTACTCAGGGTTGGATGCTTTCGTGTTTTTAGCATTGTGCATGGCACTATTGGCTTTTGTTAATTCGAGTTCCAGTTTTTTGGCTTTGGTAATGTCGGCAAAGGTGAGTACCAGACCATTGATGCGGTCGTCGGAAGTACGATAGGGCATGATTTTTACCGAAAACCATTGCTTGTCTTTTGTTTCCACATCGGTAATTTTGCTTGCCAGTGTTTTGAGCACTTGCCGGGCATCATATTCCAGTTCGGGATAATTAAGGGTGCTAACCAAATCGGTAAAGGGGCGTTCGATATCCGATTCGCGTAGTTTGAAAATGCGGGTAAGCTGGTCGGTATATCTGCGGATGTGGAGGTTCTTGTTCAGAAAGAGTATGGCAATTTCGATGCTGTTGAGCAAATTGGTCATATCCTCGTTGATCCTTACATGCTCGCTTATTTTGCTTTGCAACTCAATGTTTACGGTTTGCAGCTCTTCGTTCAGGCTTTGCATTTCTTCTTTCGAGGTGGTCAGTTCTTCGTTGGTCGATTGCAGTTCTTCGTTGGTTGATTGCAATTCTTCGTTTATCGATTTTAATTCCTCTTGCGCTGTTTGATGTTCTTCGCGGGTTATTTGCAAATCTTCGTGGCTGCGTTGCAGTTCCAGTTTTAGTTCTTTAACGGGTTGATTAAGCAAGTGGCCGGAATCATTTGTCTGTGTTGTATCACTTTCTTCATGCCCGGGCACCAGGTTAAACAGAACCATGACAAAGCCTTTGATTTGTTTGGGATGTTCGATACATTGCAGGGTAACATCCGCCATCACGGAATCCTTTTCGCTACCAATCTTTACATGATGCAGCTTCACCGGGTCGAAGTTTTGCAGTGCCCGTCGAAAGGCTCCTGGCAGCAATTCGTTAAGCCCCTCGCGTGCCATGGCATAAATGTTCCAGTTGGCCTTGCCGGCTACAGGTTCCAAAAATTTGCCGGTACGCCCGGTGATATAAAGGATGTCGCCATTTTTATCTACCATAACGCTGGCAGGCGAAAATCGTTGCAAAAGTAACTGTTCGGCCAGGTTTTGGATGTTGTCGTATTTTGGGGGTGTTTCTTTATTTTGCATAGATATATTGGCTTGTCTGTGATGAAATGAACTGGGAAAATCGGTAAGTTCGGTGGTCATGGCCTGAGCCGTGTGTTTAAAAATCTTAAGTTTTTCGCCAATCTCTTCAAAACCTTCTGCCTGATGCCCCAGCGATTCACTCGAACCCAACACCAGCAATCCGCCGGGGTTAAGGCTGTAGTTGAACAAGGCTATCAACTTTCGCTGCAACTCAGGTTCCATATAAATCAGCATGTTGCGACACATCAGTATTTCAAGCTTGGTAAAGGGCGGGTCTTTAATCACATTTTGCGGGGCAAACACCACCATTTCGCGTATCTGGGTATTAATTTGGAATCCTTGGATAAGGGGTGTAAAAAAGCGTTGCAAGCGTTCCTCGCTAATATCAACGGCAATATTGCTGGCATAAAACCCCTTGCGAGCCTTTTCGATGGCCTCGGCATCCAGGTCGGTGGCAAATATTTGCAAAGATAATTTACCGAATTGTTTGATCTTCTCTTTTATTTCGGTGAAGATGATGGCCAGCGAATAGGCTTCTTCGCCAGTTGAACAGCCGGTAATCCATACACGCAGCGTGTATCTTTCGGGTAGGCTACGCATGAGCTGCGGCAGGATTTCTTCTTCCAACTCATCCCATACTTCCTTATCCCTGAAAAAACTGGTAACGCCGATGAGCAACTCTTTGAACAATATCTCCGTTTCATGCGGATTCTCCTGCAAAAAGCGAATGTAATTTTCCATCGTTTCGATTTGATGGATGCCCATACGACGTTCGATGCGCCTGAAGAGGGTATTTTTTTTGTACAACGAAAAGTCGTGTCCACTTTGCTCACGTAAGAGGATGATAATTTTTTCGACATTGCTTTTACCTTCCGGTTTAGCAAGGCTGATTTGTGATTCCTTTGTGCGATGGTTATTGAAGGAGAACAGCTTGCCAGGTAAGTCGCCGGCAGGAGCTATGAAGTCGGCAATCACCGCATCGGCAGCACTGCGGGGCATCCCGTCAAAGCGGGCACTCTTGGCTTCTTGCACCAGTACTACGCCGTTTTTTTCTTTGATGGCTTTTACGCCCAGGCTGCCATCGCTGCCCATGCCCGAAAGAATAACTGCGATACTTTGCTCTTGCATATCGATGGCCAGCGAACGGAAGAAAACATCGATGGGCAGACGCAGCCCCCGCGATTCAACCGGGTCGAACAGGTGCAGGCTTCCATGCAGCAGCGACATGCTCTTGTTGGGCGGAATTACATATACGCAGTTGGGCAGTACTTTTATTCGGTCGGTGGCCTGGGTAACGTCCATCTGCGTGAAACGCTGCAAGAGCTGTGGCATAATGCCGATATGGTTGGGGTCGAGATGCTGGATAACCACAAAAGCCATCCCGCTATGAGGCGGCATGTTTTCGAAAAACTGCTCCAGTGCTTCCAGCCCGCCTGCCGAGGCTCCGATGCCTACAATAGGAAATTCGGAAAGGCCTTGGAGGCCGCCATCTTCCATGGGCACAGCATCATTTTTCACCACGGCATTGTTACTCTTGGCTTTTAGCGAATTCTTCTTACCCGATTGGACTGGCTTTTTCATTAGCTATTATTTTATATTTTGTAAAAGTAAAAAAAATAATAGCACAAGGTTATTTTATGTATTTCTACAAAATCCTCTAATTTAAATTCTCTCTACCTACTATAAAACTCAATACCAACCCTGTTGATATGCATTATTAATGCAGGTTCTTTAATGCTGTTGTAATCGAGTACATCAAATTTATTCCTCATCCATTTTTTGCTTAAAACTATTATGCAGTGCCTGCAACAAAGGGAAATATTTGTTTTGTATCAATTGTTGCAAATCAGTAGCCTTTTGCTCATCGTATGTGTGAGCGGTAAGGTTTCTGTCCTGCAGCAAATCCATCCAGTCGTGTCCGTTTTCTAAAATATTCATTTCAAAGGCTTTTTTTAATGCACCTCTGGGCGATTTCACATCTACAAAGCCCTGCGCTTCCAAATAGTCTTTTACCAGATTCCAAGCCAGTTCAAAACTCATTTCAAAAAACTGGATAATACCAGCCTTTTGCACTATGTCAGGGCTCTGTATTTGCAGGGCTTGCTCTAAATAGCCCAAAGCTTTTGTGTAATTCTGATAACGTTGATGCCAGCGTATGTCATTGTTTTCCATTTTTAGTTAGTTTTATTTTCGATTAATTCTCTGCAATTTTTTTATTTAAAAAGGGGTGAGCATTTCAACCAATAGTTTCGCAATGCTTTCCAAAGTTTTTTTACAACGATTCTTTCTGTTCTGCTTTTACCTTTGTGATTACAGGATTCATCATTTGCTGCCTTATTTTTTATTATCCGCCAAATGTAGAAATTATTTCGTTTGGGATGACAATCAAACTTTCTTAGCGCCTCAATATCTTCCCTTCGAGCGGCTGCAAAGTAATGCTCCCGCCCGTTACATCCTCGTTGCCCAAAAGGTCGGTGTATTTTCCGTCAGCAGGTAAATCGAAAGTGTGGGCTTGGTTTTCGAGATTGAATAGTACCACGATTTCATCCTTGTCATCAAAGCGCCGGTAGGAGAAAAGTTTTCCATCGGCTTCCAAAAACTCAATATCGCCGTGGCTGAGCACCGGGTTTTGTTTTCGTATCTGCACCAGCTTTTTGTAAAAGTCGAACCATTCCTGATTAAAGCCCACCTCCTCGTATTCTTTTTCGCCCACCTGGAAATTGTTGCGGTATTCGGGTTCAAATTCATATTCGGGCCACCACAGGGGTTTGCGACAATCGGGGTCGTCGGCACCGGTCATGCCCATTTCGTCGCCGTTCCAGATATGCGGTGCCCCGATGCTGGTAAACTGGTGCATCAGGTACAAGGCGGTACGCTGGTAGGTTTCGGCATCGGGCAGACCGGTTTTATAGCCGGGGTCATCGCCGGGCTTAGCGGCATATTTATATTTGTTGGTATTATAAAAAGAGGTAAGCAATCGCGGGGCATCGTGGGTGGCGGCAGTATTCATCATGGCATAGCGATAGGGTTTTTCCAGGCGATTCCATTCAAAGTTGAGGCTGTCCACAAGCTGCTGTGCGCTGATGTCGAAATCAGTTTTAGCAAAAAAGTAACGTGCTGGCCTGAATACCTGGTAAAACATCACTGCGTCAAAAATATCGCCCTGGAGATAGGGCACGGGGTTCATCAGCTTATCAGGCCACTGCTCCCACCATATCTCGCCCACGATATAAGCCTGGGGTTTTATCGCTTTTACATGCTTGCGCCAGTCGCGCCAAAACTGCATCCCAATCTGGTCGGCCACATCCATGCGGAAGCCATCTATGCCCGCCTTAGTATCGCCATTGGGCGCAAGCCAGCGTTGACTTACGGCAAAAATGTGCTGGCGCGGAGCCGGGTGTATGTTTCCCTCATAAGGTTTGCCATGCTCGCGTTGGCTGCTAATGTCCACTTTTTTTATTTCGGGCAGGCTGGCCAGATTTGCCCAGCCCTGATACTGGAATTCGTTTTCGAGAGTCGCAGGCTTGTCAAACTGTTTTATCTCATACCAATCTTTGTATTTCGAGGTTTCCTGATTTTTGAGCACATCCTGCCAGGCCCAAAATTCTACGCCGGTATGATTCCACGAGTAATCGAGAATGATGCGCATGTCGCGTTTGTGCAGTTCTTCCACCAGCTTAAGGAATAGCAAGTCGGCGGAAGTCCACTTCCAGGTCGAGGGGTCGTCAGGGATTTCATCGGCTATCAGTTTCAAATCACCAGCAGGGTCGGGGCCAAAGTTTACGTCCACATGCCGCCAGTTTCGTACATCGTACTTATGCAGCGAGGGGGCATCGTTGATAGGATTCAGATACAGAGCCGTAATGCCCAGCTCCTGCAAATAGTCCAGTTTATCCAAAATACCCTGCAAGTCGCCGCCATAACGGCGAAGCTGCAGGCCGTCATAAAACTTTACACCCATCTTTTTTGCCCAGGGTTCCTGTTCGTACCAGTTTTTTGTCCAGGGCGTTACAGCCCAGTCATCGGGTACGGGTTTAAAATTGGAGGCTGCGCTAATAGTGGCCGGGGTGGGATCGTTGCCCGGGTCGCCATTGTTAAACCTTTCTACAAAAATTTGATACCATATTGCCTCGCTCGCCCAGTCGGGAGGTGATGGGTCAGGATTGTTATCGACGGCTTTATTAGAATCTTCATTGCAGGCGGCGATGAGCAATAAGCACAATATGCAGCTTATAATAATCGGGATATTCTTCATTAGTCATTGTTTTATTTAAATCAAAACTTAATAATCTGATTGGCAAATATCGCTTAATAAATCGACAAGAAATCGTTTTGTCCTGAAGAATTATTTAGCTACTTTCCCGCGATTCTAAGGATTTACTGATTTTGTTATAACAATTTACTATATGTTTTGCTGTTTAAATAATCTTGATTAACATTGCACAATATTATCTAATTTTTATGGATACAAATTCGAAATACAATTTCAAGTGGGGCGATCTGGGAGATATCGAGCTGGGTCGCCCCAATTTGGGAACCAGCACAGATGTGGTGGTTTACCGTCTGATGCAATACACCATGCGTGATGTATTGGAAAAACACTGGGGGCCTGAGAAAACCAACGACTTCTTTATCGAATCGGGTTATAAGGCAGGCTCTGAGTTTTGTAAAAATGTACTGGATTATTCCCTCGATTTTGATGGTTTTGTGGCTAATCTGACCATGAATTTAGAAAAATTTGGTATCGGGATTTTACGCATCGAAAAAGCGGATTTGGAAAAACTATCCTTTACCCTTACCGTTTCCGAAGACCTCGATTGCTCGGGGCTTCCGTACAGCGGTGTTGCCTTTTGCGACTACGATGAGGGCTTTATAGCAGGTATAATGAATTTTTATACCAAAAAGAAATTCAGAGTAAAAGAAATCGATTGCTGGGGTACCGGCGATCGCACCTGCCGTTTTACTGTTGATGCCATCGACCAATAAATTGTGCTATGGATTTGGAAAGTAAGGATGGCTTGCATTGGATACATGTAATTTTGAACTCGCTTCGAACCGGAAAATCCGAGCGCGCCATAAGCTTATTTAATTTGCGGGAAGCCGAGTTGTCATCCCGCGCTGAATATTCAGTATTTCTTGCGGACTTTCGCAAATTTATCCTGCAGTATTCTGCTGGAGCAACTTGCCTAAAAGCTATTGCCCTTGGCAAATTGGACATCGAGCCACCCACCGATCCCTTGCGCGAAAATGATATGTTTGCCCAATACAAGCAACTTCACTCCAACCTCTTGCATCTTACCTGGCAAAGCCAGCAAATCGCCAAGGGCGACCTCCAGCAAAGAGTACGATTTATGGGCGATTTTTCCGTGGCCTTCAATACAATGATCGAAAAGCTGCGTGTAAAAGAGAAGCTCAAAGAGCAAATCCGCATCCAGAACGAAGACTTACAGAGGCTTAATGCCGAAAAAGATAAGTTTTTTTCGATTATCGCCCACGACCTGAAAAGTCCCTTTAATGCCATTATGGGATTTAGTGAGTTGCTTGCCGAGCAGGTGAAACAGAAAGACATGGATGGGATTGATAAATACGCCGACATTATCGTTCAGGCATCCGGTAAAGCAGTGAACCTGCTGATGAACCTAATGGAATGGTCGCGCTCGCAAACCGGGCGTATTGCATTCACACCCGCAGAGCTAAACCTATTTGAAATTGTTTCACAAACCAGTGATTTGCTTTATGCTGCAGCAATGCAAAAGTCGATCGCCCTCGAAGTTGCTGTTATGGATGATATTCGGGTGTTTGCAGATACGGCAATGTTGAGCACCATTTTGCGAAATCTAATATCCAATGCTATAAAATATACCCGATCCGGGGGAAAGATAACTATCGCTGCCAGAAAAGAGAATAAGGAAGTTTTGATTTCGGTGAGCGATACCGGCGTTGGCATCCCCCAAAATATGATTGAGCGTTTGTTCAGAATAGATGACAATTACACCACCAGCGGGACGCAAGATGAGCAGGGAACCGGCCTGGGTTTGATACTGTGCCGGGAATTTGTAGAAAAGCATGGCGGCAAAATATGGGTTGAGAGTAAGCGGGCCAGGGGGTCGGATTTTTATTTTACCCTGCCGGACTTTTAAAATATTTTTGTAAAAGGCAAAGGGAGCAAATACCGGCCAGTAAACCCTGGGACAACAGAAACCTACACACCTGTGAGTCGCAAAAACATAAAGTAATGCGCAATTTATTGGATGATTTGGGAATATGATTAAATTTGTAGCCATGAAGAAAAAAGACAAGGTGTCGGTTTACCAAGTGGTATTTGGCTTAGTAAACGGACAAAAGGTTGGTTTAAAAACAAGTTGTGTTTCATGCCAAAGCCGCCCCACAATAGCACATTTACAATTCGCACTTTCCCTCGCTGATTCCAAAAATTGTAAAAGAGCTATTTTTTCCTTCCCACAATTAAAGAAATAGAAAAAAAGATTGTACATTTGACCAAATATGGTCAAGTCTTAATTTGGTAAAATGACAATAGGACAAAAAATAAAGGAATTAAGGGAATCTAAAGGAATGCTTCAAAGACAATTAGCATCTACTTTAGAAATTGGTGATGGATTTTTAAGTAAAGTGGAACGAAATCAAAAATCATTAAAACGTGAACACTTAAAAAAGATTAGCGATTTATTTAATTGTTCCTTTAATGAATTGGAAGCACTTTGGATAGCATCTAAAGTTTATGATATTGTTAAAAACGAAGAAGAAGGATTAACAGCATTAAAGGTAGCAGAAGAACAAATAAAATACGGAAAATCAAATGCAGAAATATAATAGGAATATTGACGAATTAAAAGGTCATGCAGCACTATGGTGGCCAGAATAATTAAAAAGCAAAAATGCTTTAGCAAATGTTTTACCACTATTGTTAAAAACGCAAGATGATTTTTTGAATCTGTTGAGCTTGAGTAAAAAGGAGCCTTTTCAGTTGTTTGATTTATTGGTAGCTGCAAAATTTCCTGCAAATCTTTTTCTAAAACACCTTGTTGTTCTTTCTGACTATGGAGGGGAGCCGATTCAAAGATTAGGACGTTCTTTTGAAGATATTTTCCCTAAAACTAAAGAAGAAAAATACTTTTTTGAATTTATCTGGAAATCTAAAACTCACAAATATGAATTTGAAGCTTTTCCCATCAAAGGTTTGAATAATAAGAAATTATTTATCGATGGAGAAAATCTTTCAACGGAACATGAATTAGATGGATTGCTAAAAGACATGATTGCAATTTTATTATTTGCATCTACATCTGAACAAGCCGACCAAGCAGCTCTTGATTCTTGTGAAATTGGAACGTTGTTGGGAAATGAAGCTGAACTTCATGATTTTGTTAAACAGCGATATATTATTGTTAGTAGGATTACAGGAGGTGCAACAGCAAATAGTTTAGGACAATTAGCCCAGACTGAAATAGTTGATTATTTAACTGAATCTTTGGGAGATAAATTTGATGTAATACGTAATGGTTATATCGAACTTAATGGATATGATAAAAAGGGTGGAATGCCTTTTGATATTGTTGTTTCCCGAAAAAATAAATCTTTAGGAATTGAAGTAAGTTTTCAAGTAACTACAAATAGCACCATTGAGAGAAAATCAGGTCAAGCAGCTGAAAGACATAATTTAATGTTAAAAGCAGGACATAAAATTGCATATGTTATTGATGGAGCTGGGAACTTTCAACGTTCATCTGCTATTAGTACAATATGTGACCATAGTGATTGCACTGTTGCTTATACAATTTCTGAATTTAAAGTATTGTCGAACTGGATAAAAAGTGTCTTAAAATGATAAAATTTATTGATTTATTTGCAGGCACTGGCGGAATTCGTTTAGGATTTGAAAAAGCTTGTAATAAGCATGGTGTCAAAACAGAATGTGTTTATTCCTCTGAAATTGATAAAAATGCTTGTCAATCGTATGAACTCAATTTTGGGGAAAATCCGTTTTCAGATATTACACAGGTAAATGATTTGCCCGAATTTAATTTTATGCTTGCAGGATTTCCTTGTCAATCATTCTCATATGCGGGGAAAAGAAAAGGGTTTGGCGATACTCGTGGGACACTCTTTTTTGACGTTGAAAGATTACTTAAAAAATATCGACCCAAAGGATTTTTATTAGAAAATGTTAGAGGTTTAACAACACATGATAAAGGTCGTACTTTTGAAACTATTGTAAATTCATTGAAATCTCTAGGTTATTCTATTGAATTTCGATTATTAAATTCAAGTAATTTTAATGTAGCTCAAAATAGAGTTCGAATTTATATTGTGGGCATTCTAAATCAAGATTTTACGATTACTACTCATTCGGATGTTGGTGCGGTTGATTCACACAATTTCAAAGCTCGCAATGGTCAAAGAAGCTTATTCGAAGACCTCAAACCTATTAAAGTGGTAAAAGATATATTAGAAAAGAATCCAGACCCAAAATACTTTTGTAGTGATACTTTCACAAGTCAATTAAAGAAAGTAATTGGAGATGATTTAAAGAAACTTCATGGGTACAGATTAATAGATACCAGAAACGGAAACTCTATCCATTCTTGGGAACTAGGAATTAAAGGAGAATGTACAGCTGATGAAGTTGAATTTATGAATTTGCTAATTGCTAATAGAAGAAAGAAGATTTTTGGAACTCATCAAGATGGAAAAGCTTTAACGCTTGGGCAAATTAAAACTTTCTATAAAAATGAAAAAATTCAAGAGATTGCTAATTCTTTAATTGAAAAAGGATATTTAAGTAATTATGAGGATAAGTATAATCCTGTATGTGGTAATATGTCTTTTGAGGTATTCAAATTTCTCGACCCTGAAAGTATTTCCATTACCTTGACAGCTTCCGACACAAATAGATTAGGAGTTGTTCAAAATGGAAAGCCAAGACGATTAACACCTAGAGAGTGTGCAAGATTACAAGGATATCCAGATTCATACAAATTGTTGGAAAATGATAATGCTATTTATAAGCAAATGGGGAATGGAGTTTCTGTTCCTGTGATAGAGAATTTGATTTCCGATTTAATGGATAACAATAAAAAATTGATTGAGGATATTTTCCGTCCCGATAAACCATATACATTGCCAAGTCACACGAGCCAAGCACACGTCCAAAACTTGTCAAAGAGTATGGTTAGCAACCTTGATGGAGTAAAAGAAGGCACGAAAACACAACACGCGGTATAAAACATTGGGGTTTAAGTGGCTATTCTAGCATTTTGCCACGCATCAAGTTCGGTGTAACTGGACAGGAAAGTAGCCCGCAATCCCCAACGATTTCATACCGCCATCCGTTATCAATAATGCCAAATGTGGTTTAAAAAATTTACTGATTTCAATGAAAGGTCTCCTGAGTATGTCCGGGAGCATAAAGTGCAGACATCGAAAATAATCATCGAGTGATTAATTCTGTTTGTGCAAAAATCAATGCTTAATTAAAACCTTGCCAGCACTCATATCGCCGATGTAAGCCCGCAGGCCGGCATAAAAATCATCGATCGCAAAGCTGTGATGGATTTGGGTTTTTAATTTTTCCGCGATAAATAGTTGCTGGATATGATGAGATATAAGCTCAAAATCCTCACCTGACTTTTCAGCAAGCCAATCGTTCAGGTTAAATCCACTCAAAATTTTATTCTGGAATATTAGCGACAATGGATTGATTGCCGAAACAGGCATTCCCGACAAGCCGCCGTAAAGCACCAGCTCGCTTCCCGCCGGCATGGCGTTCAGCAGGCGGCCGCACAAGTCGCCGCCCACGGCATCAATAGCTCCGGTGGCGTTTTGTTGTTGGGCCAAATCTTTCAATCGACTATCAAAATCTTCATCATTCGTATTTATCACATATTTGAATCCTTGCTCACGGAGCGTTTTTTCCTGCGCCTCTTTCCTAACCAAATTGATGACCTCGATATTTTTTTCACGGGCAAAATAGCGGATAAAACTCCCAACCTGCCCCATGGCCGCCGTTTGTATGATGGCTTGATGTTGGTTTTCGCTGAGGTGTTCCATCAGGGCAAAGGCCGTAAAAGGATTCACAAAAAAACAGGCGGCTTGTTCAAGGGGCATTTCCGCACTTAGCGGAACAAAATCATTTTCGCCAATCACACAATATTCTGCCCAGGCGCCGCTCTCGTTGCTCTGTGTAAAAAACGAAACCCGCTCTCCGAGTCTTTTGCTATCCACACCTGCGCCCAGAGCAACAATTTTGCCCGCGCCTTCAAAGCCGGGAATGGCTGGCAAGGATTTTACTATATTGTAGCCACCGCGCAAAAAGGCAATGTCGCTGGGGTTTACCGGCGAGGCTTCCACCTGCACCAACACTTGCTTGGCTTTGGGCTTGGGTACAGGCATTTCGCTTAGGTGCATATTTTTGAGTGCTCTTACCAGGTTGGGGTTATAATCTTCGAGTAGGATGGCTTTCATTGATTTGGCAGGCTTTGTCATCATTATTATTTTCCTATCATAAATTTAGTTCTTCTTAATGCTGGCTTGCTCCTGCTGGTGCTTTTCTTTTATCGAGGAATAGCTGATGTTACCATCCACGGGAATTTTGAGCGAATACGTGCGCTGCGAGTTATTGGGCAAATGATCCCTGAGCAGCCAGGGGTTGAAATATTTGAGTGTTTTATAAGTAATTTTGTGGTCATGGGCAAAATCCACCAGATTTTTAATGGTCTTGTTAACGGTTATCGTTTCCACCGGGACTGGCGGGTATAGGCTTTCCGGGTCAAGATAAAACCCATAGTTTTCCGGATTTTCAAAAATTGTTTTGATAGCTAAGATGCGGAAGATATACCTTGCCGTTTCGGTATTGAGCAGCAGCTCGTAATAATTGTCGGTTTTTTGCTCATCGAGTTCTTCGCTAATTCTGCGTTTGCCGGCGTTGTATGCTGCGGCCACCAGTGTCCAGTTTCCAAATTCTTCGTAGGCATCCATCAGGTATTGGCAGGCCGCTACTGTTGATTTTTCAACATTATAGCGTTCGTCGATGCTGCTGTTAACTTCCAGATTGTATTCGCGGGCGGTGCGTTTCATAAACTGCCAGAATCCTTTGGCTCCGGCGGGTGAAGCAACATTTTCGAGGCCGCTTTCGATCAGTGCCAGATATTTAAAATCATCGGGGATATTGTTTTCTTTAAGTACTGGTTCTATTATCGGAAACCAACGGTTGGCGCGTTTGCACAGCAGTATGGTTGACGAATGGAAATGCGTGTTCACCGTAAGCTCACGATCCAGATATTCGCGTACGTAAAAAATATCGAGCGGGGCTTGCTCCCCGGCAAAGCTAACAGCCTCGGGGATATCTGCCATGATAACCCTTGAAATCTCCCGAGTGATAGCTTGGGGTTTAGGGGAAACATCCACGAGCACAACCTGTGGCATTTCTTGTGACCTTGCTAAAGTATCGGCCATCTGATTTTTAATGGCACTTTTAGCACTGAAGGATTGAAACAGGAATATGCTGATCACTACCAGCACAAGCACGGTGGAAAAGATATAGATGAAGTGTTTCATTGTGTAAACTGATTTTTATTGCTTTTGCAAAATTAAGCAAAATCACCACAGTTTGACATTTTATAAATCGAGTAGGGTAAATATGGAATGAAAACAACATTCCATATTTATCCCTCTCACAGAACCGTGCGTACGGGCCTCGTACACGGCTCCTGTTAAACTTTATTCAGTACAAAATTATAATACTGATGCAACGTGTTATCCTCGTGTTGCAGTGAAATTATCATTCTCATACAATGAAAGCAGGCTCTGTATTCTCATGGCTATACCGATGTTTCTAGCTTGTGGCAATCTCTCGGCATAGAATCCATGATACTGAAGGCTCGCACGGATTGTGGCCAAAGCTGGCTCGTCACCAACTTCTCTACAATACCTGCCGGTATTTTCAACCAGCATTGTCTTTGCTTTTACTTTCATGCGGTTTGTAACATAATTTCAACTTTGGTTTAACTTCGCCCCTTCACATCTACTAACTCCTTTTGGGGGTTAGCAGTCCTTGCAACTCTTTGCGCTTGTATTGTGCAAGGTCGTCCAAGTTTTCTCCTCCACGCTGTTACCAGTGTTTCTTCGGAATGGACTTTATTATTACTACGGGCTCATCTGCCACCTTCACCCTGTTAACAAATTCTCGTCTCTCGACTTGTTTCTGCTTAGCCCTCTATGGACAAGGGTAAAGGCTTCCCTCGTTAAGCTAACTCTCCTGTTTGTGAATCCGTCCGTTATAACATGTACCAGCATTCGGAATTTGGGCATCGGCACTTTTTTGCAACCTCACCCCCAATACATGCCAAAATTGGTTTACTCTCGCTACGTTCCTCAAACTTGCTAAGCCTTCCTTCACACCCTGCCGTTGCCAGCAACGCACTTGGCTTCGCATTGTCTTCGCCTCCGATCAGGCGACACTGCTCTCTTTCAAGCAATCGGAATAATTTGCATGCAAGGCAAACAAAAATGCCGGAGTCTTTCGACTCCGGCATCCTGATTAAAAAAGGTTTACAATCTTTTATCCGCAGTGGAAATGCTGCATCACCATGTCCATTACGGCATCTTTGTCGTCGGCGAGCTTTTCGCGAATGTTATTATCATCAAATTTTTTCAGCTTTTCCACAATACTTTTAACAAGGCCTTCCGGGAAAATATTGTCGCGGGTATAAATAGCCGCTTGTGCTTCAAGCTGCTCGGCCGACTCCCAACACGAGGCGGGCAACTGTTTTAAATCCTTTACTTTGTCCTTGTGCTCCTCGTCAAAAATATTGACATTAACATAAGTTTTGGCGGCATAGTCCAGATTGTTTTCCATCTCGAAACCATGCCTTGCAGCTACAACCAGGCCGGCCAGCAGCAAGTAAACATCGGCAGAGCCGTCAGGGCAGCGGAACTCAACCGTTTGCCGGTTGGCAAACTCGCGGCTGCCTGGCACTTGTTGCGGGTTGGCTTGAAGGTACATATCGCTGTTACCACTCCAGCCCAGGGGCACGCGCACCAGCACCGAGCGGTTACGATCGCCCCAGCAAATATTAGTGGGGGCTTCCTGATGGGGCACCAGGCGGAAATAGGAAGTCGGATTCGTGTTACCAAACGCCGTTAGCGAGGGAGCCAAATCCAGATAACCGGCAATAGCCTTGCGGGCATCATCGCTCAGCTTACCGTTTACGGTCATTTGGTTTTTGCCGTCCTTCATCAGGCGGGTATGAATGTGCATTCCGCTGCCGGCTTTGCCTACGGTGATTTTGGGTGCAAAAGTAATGGTGATACCATATTTATAGGCCAGGGTACGCAATATCCATTTGGCTATCAATAATTGATGCGCGGCATCTTCGACAGGGCAAGGCAAAAACTCCAGTTCGTTTTGCTCATATTCGGTGTCGCCTACCGAAAAGTTGCCTACTTCACTGTGGCCATATTTCAACATTCCGCCAGCCTGAGCAATGGCCAACATGGCTTCGTGCTTAAAATCTTCGGTTTTATTAAAGGGCGATGACTCGTGATAACCGCGCTGGTCAACCGCCTGAAATAAGGGATCCTTATCACCAATCAAATAAAACTCCAACTCGCCCATCGCGTGAAACTCCATGCCCGTAACTTTTTTCAGCGATTCATGCGCCTTGTGCAAAATGTACTCGGGCGAACTTTCTAGCGGCTTGCCATCTTTATCAAAAAAGGCACACAAAATGTCCAGCGTGGGAATTTCGGTAAAGGGATTTACAAAGGCTGTTTTGTATTGCGGCACCACATACAAATCGCTGGAACCAGCTTCGACAAACGAAAACAGGCTGGAGCCGTCCACACGCTCGCCCATGGTTAGTACATCTTCGAGGTGTTCGCGGTTGTTGATTACAAAACTCAAAGTCTTTAAGCGACCATCTTCGCCGGCATACCTAAAGTTGAGCATTTCGATATTATGATCTCCGATGTAAAGTATCAAATCTTCGCGCGTAAATTCGGCGGGTGGCTTATTGAGGTATTGCACCAAAGGATTGGGATTCATCAAAATTTTGTTCTTCATAAGCTATTTTTTAGTTTTGTAGATAAAATAGTTTCTATTGTGCTCATCCGAAGCAAAAAAGGGTTTACAAAATTCAGCTTTGCGAAAAACATCCGAATAATAATAAAAACTTCTTGCTTCCCTTAGTTAAAAAAAGGCCTCAAACATACATTTCTTTTCCGGACTTATAACCTGGAAGCCAACAAGTGTATGCTTTTCTAAGGTTTTGTAATGTCTTATCTAAAAGGATTTTAAATAAAAGAAAGTGCAAGGTCTTGCGGCCTCATTTCATCCCAAAAATAAGTAGCTTTGCGCCAAATCATTTCAAACCCTTTTTATTCATCATTTTAAAGATTATAAAAATGCAAAAAATGTTATTGCTGGGAGATGAAGCCATTGCGCAAGCTGCCATAGATGCCGGGATGTCCGCAATGTTTGCCTATCCGGGAACGCCTTCTACCGAAATCAACGAATACGTGCAGGCATCAAAGCAAGCCCGCGAACAAAATATCGTTTCTACCTGGGCTGCCAACGAAAAAACTGCGATGGAGGCCACCCTCGGCGTTTCGTATGTGGGCAAACGTGCTATGACTTGTATGAAGCATGTGGGGCTTAATGTGGCTGCCGATGCCTTTGTAAATTCGGCCATGACCGGTGCCAACGGAGGCTTGCTGGTGGTGGCTGCCGACGACCCTTCGATGCACTCATCGCAAAACGAGCAAGATTCGCGCTTTTATGGCAAATTTGCGATGATACCTACGCTGGAACCTACCAACCAACAAGAAGCCTACGACATGGTTTTTTACGGCTTCGAGCTTAGTGAGAAATTGCAAACCCCGGTTATGCTGCGCATTACCACCCGCCTGGCGCATTCACGTGCAGGAGTGCAACGCAAGGCCGTGCTTCCGCAAAACGAGATTCGCCTTCCCTCCGACCCCAAGCAGTTTATCCTTTTGCCGGCCATTGCACGCAATCGTTACAAGACCCTGCTCAACAACCAGGATCGCTTTATCGAAGAAGCCGAAAACGCAGGCTTCAACGCCTACATCGATGGCGATGACAAGTCGCTCGGCATCATCGCCAGCGGCATTGCCTACAATTATCTCATAGAAAACTATCCTGACCAAAAAGTGCCCCATCCCATTCTTAAAATAAACCAGTATCCTTTACCACCCGCCATGCTGGCCAGGCTCGAAAAAGAATGCGACAAAATACTGGTGCTCGAAGAAGGTGCGCCCATGATCGAAGAACTGCTCAAGGGCTACCTGGCCAAAAACCTGAATGTAAGCGGCAGGCTTGATGGCACCGTTCCACGCGATGGCGAACTGAACCCCAACATCGTTGCCCGCGCGCTGGGTCTGAGCGACAGCTTTGGCGAAGCCGTCCCCGAAATTGTTAAAAACCGCCCGCCTTCGCTCTGCGCGGGCTGCTCGCACATCGATGCCTACAATGCCATCAACGAAGCCCTGGCCAGCTATACCAAAGGCCACGTATTTTCTGACATCGGCTGCTACACCCTGGGTGCGCTATCGCCCTTCAACGCCATCAATACCTGCGTGGACATGGGGGCCTCGATAACCATGGCCAAGGGAGCCGCAGACGTGGGCTTTACGCCGGCAGTAGCCGTTATTGGCGACTCTACTTTTACCCACTCGGGCATGACCGGCCTGCTGGATGCCGTAAACGACAAAGCGAATATACTGGTGGTAATTGCCGACAACTCGACCACAGGTATGACTGGCGGACAAAAATCGGCAGCCCTGGGCAAGATCGAAGATATTTGCCGCGGACTGGGCGTAGAGGAAGAACACATCCGTGTGATTAAACCCCTGCGCAAAAACCATGAGGAAAATGTAAAAATCCTCCTTGAAGAGCTGGCCTATGAAGGCGTTTCGGTAGTTATTCCACGCCGCGAATGTATCCAGACCCTCAACAAACGCATGAGGCTAAAAGCCAAAGTAAAGGATCTGGAAACTCAAAACTAAGCAAAGTAAAACAATTAAAATAGCAAGATAAGATGAAAAAAGATATCATATTAGCCGGCGTAGGTGGTCAGGGAATTTTGTCGATTGCCGCATCGATTGGTCTGGCAGCCGTTGATGCAGGTTTATTTTTGAAACAGGCCGAAGTGCATGGCATGAGCCAGCGCGGCGGCGCGGTACAATCCAATTTGCGCCTTTCGGACAAAAGCATTGCCTCCGATCTTATTCCTTACGGGCAGGCAGACATGATTATTTCGGTTGAGCCGATGGAGTCGTTGCGCTATCTGCCCTGGCTTGCCAAGCAGGGATGGATCATCACCAATTCGACAGCTTTTACCAATATCCCCGATTATCCTAAAAAAGAGGATATCATCAGCGAAATCAAAAAGCACAAAAACCATATTATCATCGATGCCGATCATATTGCCAAAGAAATTGGTTCGGTGCGTTCGGCAAATATGGTGATACTTGGTGCCGCAATACCCTACCTGGGAATGGAGCATAAATATTTTGAGCAGGCCATCCAAAAACTCTTTGGCTCGAAAGGCGAAAAAGTGGTGGAGCTAAACATGGAAGCCATGCGTGCCGGCGAAGCCTTTGCTAAGGAATACAGGAAGTAGGGGGATTTGATGATAATTACAAGATACCATTAATAGGCAGGAGCAATCCTGCTTTTTTTATACCCAAAAATCACCCCCTAAATACTTGCATTTCCATTATTTACGCATTATCTTTGGGCTTTATTTTTTTTCACGCTAAACGCAAACATTATGAAAAAAATGAAACTATTATTATTCCTGGTATTAATAATTGGACTAGTAGCAGGCACGGCACAGGCTCAGCAAATAAAACTGCAAACCGCCAACAAACACAAAGCTGTCGGCATGGGCATTACTAATGGCTCATCAGCTACGCCGTTAATACCTGCAAATATCAAATCAAAACAATCCGGACAAATTAGCCTGTCGCACAAAACCAGGTCAATACACTCGCCCCAACAAAAGGATAATGAGGTTTTAAGGTATGATGATGGAGTAAATGGTAATTCCATTGCAGCAAACGACTTCCTTTTTGCTGCGGCATACTGGCCAGCAGACACCATGGGGCAATACGCCGGCATGAAACTTTCGGAAGTAGAGGTTTATATCTATGATACGGCTACCCAGTTTACCTTGAGGATTTGCGGCCAGGCAACGCCACACCAAGCCGGCGAAGTGCTCCACGAACAAATAGCGGATGTAAATGCTAACAGTTGGAATACTATTGTGCTTTCGCAGGCAGTCGAAATTAGCGGCGATGACCTGTGGATAGGCTATGAAGTTCATCACTATCTTGGGGATTTTGCTGCCGGTACCGATGCCGGCTCTGCCATTGCAGGTTATGGCGATATGATCTCATTCGACGGCATATACTATTACCCCATGATACCGTATGGTTTAAGCTACAACTGGAATATTACTGCAACACTTACCGAGCAGGATTACCCCGAAGTTGCATGGAATCCGGAGGAATTAATTTTCGCAGGTGGGTATTACACCATCGAAACGAAGGAGCTGGAAGTATCGAATATTGGCGGGGGAATACTGGAATGTAGCATGAGCATAACTTATGGCCCATCGGCTCCGCTCACAATGCCAGCAAATATTAGCACAAGGAAATCCGGACAGATTAGCCTGGCACATCAGGATAAAGAAAATCTTTCGCCCAGGCAAACGGATAATGAGCAAATAAGATATGATGATGGGTTAAACTATGATGCCATTTCCGCCGGGAATAACTTCGAGGTTTCGGCCTATTGGCCATCATCTACCATGATACAATACACCGGCATGAAATTTTCGGCAGTAGAAGTTTTTATCAAAGATGCTCCCAATACTTTTGAACTAAAAATATATGATGCCGGAACCCCGACCAATCCGGGAAACCTGTTGTATCAGAAAACCGTTGATGTTTCTCCGGATAGCTGGAATATAATTTCACTTACACCCGAGCTTGAACTCACCGGAAATGATATTTGGATTGGCTACAAGGTAACAACGCCCTTTAACTATCCGGCAGGATGTGATGCAGGGCCTGCCGCTACCGGCTTTGGCGATATGATCTCTCTTGATGGCGGCATTACCTTTGAACCCATGTCCGATTTAGGAATCGACCACAACTGGAATATTGCTGCAACACTTACCGACGATTCTATGCTGGAATGGCTGAGCATTAATCCCGGGAGTGCTTCCATTCCGGCGGGACAGTCCGTGATTTTTGATGTTACTGCCGATTTTACCATGTTCCCGGATTATACAAACGACTATTTTTATGGTACAATCTGGATGGCCACCAACGATCCACTCAACCCTTTGGTTGAAATTCCTTTTATGGTGATACCAGATAACATTAAAGAAAATAATACTGTAAATAGTTTTATGATGGTCTATCCCAACCCGGGCAAAGACTTTGTAAACATCAAATCAGAGATAAATTTAAAATCTGCACAGATTTTCAATCTAAATGGCCAGTTGATTTACAGTCAAAATATTCCAGCTAAAGAATTTCAAATCGATACCCGCGAATTCCAAAGTGGCGTTTACTTGCTGCAAGCAAAAAACGAAAAAAGTATTTTGCTACAAAAGCTGGTCGTAAAGTAATATTCCTTTTTTGACGATTCCATGTCCTGCGGACGATGGAAGGTCATGCTTATGCGTTTTTATAACTGGTTTCTGTTTTTTACTATTTGAGGGCATAGAATTGTTAACGACTTTAAGCCCCCAACTGGAAATAGCCTCACTGGGAAATAGCCCTCACCTCGAAACGCCCACACCTGAAGATACCCTAACTTCCTGGAATAAAAATAACACATCCGATTATCTACATATTTTATATTTTTGCCAAAATTTTACACAATGAAAACTTGGTTTAAATATTTCTTACCACTTTTATTTGTCGCTGCCTTTCTAAGCCTGGCCTTTGTAAAACCGGCAATAAACGATGATAATTCTAACGATTGCCAGGCAGACACCTCGCGCATTGCCGTGGTTGAACTTACGGTTTTGGGCATGGATTCGATCACCATTACCGATGTACAAAACCGCCTGGACGAGACCTGTGGCGTAAGTTTTAACTTTGCTTGTTGGACAGATACGGTGGTGTTTATCGAATACGACAGCCTGCTTACCGACAAATACCAACTGATGGCCGTAATCCAAAATATGGGTTATCGTCCCAGCGTGCGGCACGAATATTAGCCTGCAAGGGTTCGCAGCCCCGAACGCAGTGAAGGGATCGCAACCCTAACGAAATAGGTTTTAATCTTGCAGGCCTGGAATTTTTGATAGGAGCAATCCCCGATTATCATTTCTGAGACGCGCTAATAGCGTGTCTTTACGCAATACCGATAGCCATCCTGACTGCAAAAAACCAAATCAGCCCGTCTTACCAAGACTTCCATTCCGCCGCCAAGCAATAGCACGCCAGTACAGACGCGCAATCTGCGCGTCTCAGCCTTCTAAAAATAGCACCTCTCAATCCTTCAAATCCTTGCCTATCACTCCTCAAAATAATGCCTCGCTATTCTCAAAATCTGCGCGTCTCAGCCCCCAAAAACAGCACGTTTCTGCCCCTAATAAAAACACGCATGATCCGGTGAGCATATCTGGATTTAGGGTTACAATCCCCTTCGATAAAGCCAAAAGGCTTTATCTTTCGGGGCTGCGAACCCAGGAGCCAAGGGTTCGCAGCCCGCAGAGCCTGCTCCGCTTCTGCGGAGGGATAGCAACCTTGATCCATAACGAAAAAACCTGGGTTTCACTTTAAGTGAAGTGCTCGCAAATGAAACCCTGGCTAACAAAGTTTTGAATATTGTACCGCTGAATATTGAATCTCGAATATTGAAGTTTCGAATTTCGATTTATTCCCTAGCTCTTAATAAATCATTCTACCTTTGCCGCCTTTTTCACACGGAGGCAAATCCAGTTTTTGCTTCCTTAGTAACGATTAAATAAGGTATGCGCAAAAAGTCGATTATCATCATCATATTCCTAATCCTGGCACTCCTGATTTCAGCCTGGTTCATTTTTACAAAAAATGACACCAATCCCGGAGCTATTTTTAGCTCTGAGATCGAGAAAATTCCACCAGTGCCCAAAGTGCTTTACGGCGTTAATGTGGATTCGTTAAGCGTTTTCAAAGAGAAAATTAACCGTAACGAATTCCTGGCCGACATCCTGCTCAGATACAATGTGGATTATCCTGCAATCGATAAATTGGCTCGCGAAACAAGGGAAATATTTGACGTACGCAAAATCCGATATGGCAATTACTATTCGGTGCTGATGACTCGCGATTCGGTACCACGCACCCGATATTTTGTATATGAGATTTCGCCTGTGGATTATGTAATTTACGAGCTTGGCGACACCATCACCGCCGCCCGGGGTGCCAAGCAAATCGAGATTACGATCGACACAGCCACCGGCATCATCGAATCCTCGATGTGGAATGCCATGATCGACAACAATACCAACCCCAACCTTGCCAACGAGCTTTCGGAAATCTATGCCTGGACTATCGATTTTTTTGGTATTCAAAAAGGCGATAACTACAGGGTGATTTACGAAAATCAGTTTGTTGATGGAGAAGCCATTGGCATTGGAACAGTGCTGGGAGCAAATTTTAACCATTATGGCGACGATCATTTTGCCTTTTATTTTATACAGGACAGTGCTGGCGACTACTTTGATGAAAACGCCAACAGCCTGCGCCGGACTTTTCTCAAAGCCCCGCTTCGATATAAAAGAATTAGCTCGAAATTCTCATACAGCCGCATGCATCCCATCCTGAAATACCGCCGTCCGCACCTCGGTGTGGACTATGCCGCCGACCGCGGAACTCCCGTAGTTTCGATTGGCGATGGCGTGGTGGTATTTGCCAAGTGGGACAACGGTGGCGGAGGCCGTGCAGTAAAAATTAAACACAACGGCACCTACACCACACTTTATATGCACCTGTCCAAATATGGTAAAGGCATCGCCTCAGGAGTCAAAGTAAAACAAGGCCAGATAATAGGCTATGTGGGAGCTTCAGGCTTAGCCACCGGCCCACACTTAGATTTCAGGGTGTATCGCAACGGCAAACCCATGGATCCGCTACAGATGGAATCGCCCCCGGCACTGCCGGTGGATACTGCCAACATCGAAAAATTCAACATTGAAAAAACCAAGTGGCTGGAAATATTAAACGGAATCACGATTGATAAAGCTGATCGCGTCGTTGCTATCAAATAAATGGCTAAGATTAGCATTTCTGAGACGCGCAAGTTGCGCGTATCCCCCATCGAAATTCTGAGACGCGGCAATATGCGCGTCTCCCCCGCCATCGAAACTCTGAGACGCGCTGATAGCGCGTCTTTACGTATTGCCGATAGCCCTCCTGACTGCAAAAAGCCGCATCAGTGCATTTTTGCAAAATCCAATTCCGCCGCCATGCATTTGCCCGATTGTACAGACGCGCTACTAGCGCGTCTCTGCCGTCTAAAAGCGTCTCTGCCCTCTAAAAGCGCCTCTGCCCTCTAAAAGCACCTCTGCCGTCTAAAAGCGTCTCTGCCCTCTAAAAGATTCTCTGCCCTCAAAAAGCGTCTATGCCCTCTGAATAATAGGCCGCTTCAGCTAAAAAAAACGGAGTTCCTCTGCCCTTAATAAAAAAACGCTTGCTCCGATGAGCATATCAGGTTTCAGGCTTGCTATCCCTCCGCAGGAGCGGAGCAGGCTCTTCGATAAAGCTAAAAGGCTTTTTCTATCGGGGCTGCGAACCCTGGACTTTTAGGCTTGCAATCCCCTACCTCTCAACCGTCATCGAAGTTATGCCCTGAATTATTTTACCCTCCTTAGATACCGCCCAAATCACAATGTCATATTTCCCGGTGGCATCGCTGGCGGAAAAAGAAAGACTGGTATTAACGCCGTTGACTTCAGCCAAAGGAGACCAAAACAAGGTAGTTCTGAAATCGGGAAGCGGACTTTGCCTGGCCTTTTCTGACCCAAAATCAGGAGCCATAAATTGCCGGGTCTTTGAAAGGGTTTGATATTCTAAAAAAATGGACTGGGGCGGAAATTTGTATCCGCCAAAATCCCCGGTTTTAGTTTTCAGCGAAACAACACTGCTTACCAAATAATCGCCCAGGTAGTAAGGCCGGTTGATAACATCGATGGAGGCAATATTGGCCGGCGAAATTTTTAACAGCTCCTCCACATCAAAAATCGGCGCATCATCCAAAATAACCAAACCTGCCCGCGCTACCTGCTGCGTTTGATAATTGGCTACCGAAAGATACTTTTCGCCCTGGTCTGTTTTTACCGAAACCGGAGCAACGATTTCGTAAAACACCTCCTGCAAAGTGCCCAGGTCGATAAAATCGTCGAGGCGGATCGAAAAATCGTAGGTACTTGGCAGATTGCTCACCGCAAGGATTTCATGGTCAGGAGGCTGATGCGAGGAGCCAAAGTTTTTTTGGCTTTCAAAATTCACCAGCATATCCGAAAGCAAATCGCGGTAGCTAGTATCGATATTAAAAAACTGGTCGGGCAGCGGAGAAAACTGATTTGAAAAATCATTATTTATCAATACTTCCACATCGGGGTTCATGCCCGGGTCGATGCTTACAAAAATGTTGGCCATATTTTCCATCTTATTCAAACCAAAAACAAAAGAGCCATTGGCCTGGGTTTGGGTGATATGTAAAAGATTGTTGTTACCAAAGGCCGACAAATAAACCGGAACATCGGACAGGGACACCAGATTTTGCCTCTTGCGCACAAAGCCGCTCAAGCTCACCCCACGAATATCGGGAAGATAAAAAATGGAATCCCTTTGGCTTTTGTTGCTTTTTGATGAATGATCAAGATTGGCTTTGATGGTTTTATTAAGGGCAGCCGAAAGACAATAATAAGCCTCAAAACCGCTGGGGAAGTTAATTTCGAGATTAATCTTGCTGCGCGGGCTGTACGATTTTTTATCGGCCACAATCCGGATTGGCGGACTGCCAGGATCGGAATTTTTGTAAATACTAAAGTTTTTGTCGGGCATGGGCAGGGTAAGCTCCGTATTGACGATGGTTATAGGAAGCAGGGCAAATTCGCCCGCGGGCTGATTGCGCTGATATTGTGTATAAAAACGCAGAAAGGCGGCTTGCGAAAGGGCTTCGGGGGGTATTTGCAAACTCCCGCTACAACGATTGCCTTCGAGCGGGTATTTGGCGCGGGCAATTACCTTGGTGCTGCGGTCGAAAAGCTCGACAAATAAAACTTCCGATAGTCCGCCTTCATCCGCGTTATTATACATTAACACAATGACCGAAAACCAGATTTCCTCCCCTGAGAGGTACAAGTTACGGTCGGTAAAACAAACCATTTGTTCTTCAATTTGCCCAACAAAATTCCGGTTGATCGTGTCCGATGGTATTTGTCCAAATAAAAATATTGGAGAAAACAGAAATAAAATAGCACAAATCTTTTTCAAGAGAAGATGCCACAGCCTGTCCCGATTTTTCGGGAAATACGCGAATAAATTATTAAGCATGTCCGTGAGTTTCAAAAATCGTTTTTCGTTTTTCGTTTCCATTTGCTGATAAATTCCTTTTTATGGGTCAATCCAAAAATCCGGTTTTTCGATAGTTCCGCCTTTTTCGCGGCAGTCGAGGCATTCCTGCGAGGGATAGGCATTGGCACCATTATTATCGAAGGTGGCATATTCGGGCCACATATCGGGTGGGGTATCAAACAGTAACCTCATTCGCATATAATCCGGCTCCGTCAGCGTACACACGCCATAGCTCATTTCGATAGGATAGCCGGGACGGTTAATAAAAATACGTTTCTCGCTTTTGCCGGCCACCATAAAATACCCAAGTACCGGTTCGCTGTCCGAATTGAGGTTAAATACATTGCCGCGCACCTGAAAGGGCTGCCTGGTGTAAAGATCATCGAGGTTTTCGTTTTGCTCTTTTACCCTACTCCAAAATGTGTAGGCACTTTTGGACATGCTGTACTGCGTGGTGAAAAGGCTGTAGCGGATAGATAAATCGCGTACATCAACGGCTACAAAATGCAAGGGAAAAGCCTCCAAAGTTGTCGAGGCAAAGTTTTCGTTGTTGAAGATAAAATACTGATAAATATTTCTGTTCGTATAACAGTATCTCAGCGAATCAGAATTAGTAAAGGGACGCAGTTGTCCGTCAAAGATCCATCGGATGATAAAGTCGGAGGCGTATTTATACGTTGCATTGAGCCTCCAGAGGTAATACGTTTTTTCGTTGGCAGGGAGATGCGAATTAGCATAAAACTGGTATCCGCCCAGGTCGTAGGGCAGGTTTTCATCCACCTGATAATCGATTTGGGCAAATATCGAGTCGATGGGCGGTGGCGGCCTCAGCACTTCAAAATCGGAACTATACTCCTGCCCTTTGATGGATGCGATATTAATTCTGTATCTCCTGCCAACCACGCCCTGCAAGCCGCCGATAGCAGTGCTGTAAATGCCTGCATGCGTTTCGTTGAGCACCTCGGCGTTTCCCTCATCATCTTCAATCTCCACACGATATCCCGACAAGGGCATGGCCGGGCCGCCATCGAGCGATACCGAGGAAGTGAGCTTTACCGTGTAAGGACCGGGCAGGTTGGTAATTTCGCCCTCCACCACCAAAACGTTTTCATACCTCGAGTCCAACTCAGGCGAAAACCGTTCTTCGCAGGAAGCAAGCAACAATCCCAACAAAACCATGGATATTGCCAACTTCGTAAAACTTCTATATTTATTTAAAAATCCCAAATTCATAACGCTTTATTTATCAATCCAAAAATCAGGTTTTTCGACTACTCCGCCACTTTGACGGCAGTCCATGCACCATTGGTTAGGAAGGGCAGTTCCGCCGGAAGCGCGGGTAACAAATACAGGATACGAGGAAGGCGGATAATCGGAAATCCATCTGAAATTGTCATAAATCCCCTCGTTGTCATCGCATTTTGGATAACGCATTTCTGCATACTGCCCCGGTTTATCTACAAATATTCTCTTCTGGCTGGTGCCGGCCACCATAAACTGCCCCAAAACTATCTCTTCAGGATTTGCGGGATTAAAAATATTGCCCCTCACCTGAAAGGGCTGTTGGCTGTACAAGTCGCCAAGATTGGTGTTTTGATCTTTGACCACGCGCCAAAAATTATAGCTTTCTTTGGAAATCGAATACTGCTTCACCAGCAGGCTGTAACGCTCCATCAGCTCGCGCGTTTGGGTGGTTACATAGTGTAGCGGAAAATTGCTCACCACGGGCGGGCTTAGGTTTTCGGCGTTCAAAAGAAAAATATCAGAAAGGGTATCGGTTTTATAACAGGTGTGCAGGGTATCATAATTAAATACTGGTATGAGATATCCCTCCCAACGCCAGTAAATTTTAAAATCGGTACTGTATTTATAAGTACTGATTAGTTGCCACAAAAAATACGTAGTGTCGGCAGGCGCTTGTTCGGTGCTTATGTAAAAACGATAGCCGGCAATGTCATAGGTCAGATCATCATCGGGGGTAAATTCCAGCTTATGATCAATCGCTGCAATTTCGGTAGCTTCCCTTAGCCGCTCAAAATTGGATTCGTAGGCATTTTGCCCGTTAGGAGCCATTATCTTAATCTTATAACTTCGCCCTACTTCGCCAACAAAATCGGGGTTGATGCTTTGGTAATTTCCCGGGTAGGTTTCCAAACAAAATTCAGCGTAGCCCAAATCATCCTCTATTAATACTAAATATCCTGTACCAGGGATAAATCTGGGATTATCGATTTTTGAAGAGCGCGAAAGTTTAACGATGTAAGGACCGGGTAGATTATTTATCATACCATCCACCACAAAAAGGCTCTCCCCGGATGAATCCAATTCGGGTTCAAAAGCTTCTTCGCAGGCAAATAAGGCGATGAAAGAAAGCAAGAGGATAATATTTAAAAATCTAATCCGCATAGTTGCCCAGCTTAAAATCGTAGGTGATCGAAAAAATGGGTGCGGCAAAAATGGACAGTTTGTAGCCGCGTATCAATCCTTCCTCGGATTTGAAATACACCGAGTAGGCATTGTTGCGCCCGGTAACATTATACACCGAAAAAATCCACGAGCCATGCAATAGCTTATTTTTTTTCAGATTGCCTTCCACCTTCAGCGAAAGGTCGGTGCGGAAATAATCGGGGATACGGTATTCGTTGCGCAGCGAATAATTCAACAAGGGCTGCCCGTCCTGGTAATAAATGGAAGTAGGATAAGTGATGGGGCGACCTGTTGAATACACCACATTTCCCGAAAAACTTATACGCTTGCTTATTTTGTAATTGGCCACAATATTAAAGGCATGAGGCTTGTCGTAGTTGGCCGGATAGGCATTGCCGAAGTTGTTTTGCTCGCCGGTAATTTTGTTATCCACCAACACTGTTGATTTGGACCAGGTATAATTTATCCACCCGTTCAATTTGCCATAAGGCTTGCGTAGCATAAATTCCACGCCGTAAGCATCGAGCGTTCCCTGCAGCACATCCTGCTCGGGATATTTATTCACGATCAGCTCGGCACCATCTTTATACTCGGTCAGCTTGTTGATTTTCTTGTAATATCCCTCCACCGAAAATTCGTATTGTTGATTTTTGAGGTTGGAATAAAAGCCCAGCGAATACTGATCGCCAACCATAGGCTCGATATTGTAATTGCTCAGTTTCCATTTGTCGGTGGGCGAAATGGCGATGGTATTCGAAAGCATAAAGATATACTGGTGCAAGCGGTTGTATCCGGCCTTGACCGAAACATCCTGATTTATCAGATAAGTAATTCCGAGGCGGTAATCAAGGCCTTGATAATCTTTGATGATTTGATTGTTGGCGAACTGAAGCGTATCTCTAATATTTTCGGGAATGCGTGGGGAGTTTTCGTAATATTCAAAAACTTCATTAGACCCCAGATATGCGTAATAGTTGTAGCGCAGCCCGCCATAAATGGTGAGCAAAGGATTCACCTCCCATTGGTCGCTCAGGAATATTCCCGATTCCAGACCTTTTTCCTTGCCCAGGTCGGTACTCACAATCAGCGATTCGGCGTTATAAGGCACCTGCCTTCCATTGTCGAGGCGATACAAAATGGAGCTAATGCCATAGTTTATGGTGTGCGCCTCAGCAGGCTTCCAGGTAAAGCGAAAATTGGCCTGGGTGTGTTGCAACTCATAGTCCAGGCTGTAAGCCGAAAAACTGTTTTCGTAATTGTCTTCGGTAAAATCGTAGCGGCTCGAAGCCAGCGAAAAGTCGAAGCCGTGATTCTGATTAAAGGCATGATACCAGTTGAGCGAGAGGCCGGCGTTTTCGTAATCGTTGTTTACTTTGGAGGCCAGGCTAATATTGTCGTAGCTGTAATAGCCAAAAAGTTTGATGCGATTATTCGTATTCAAATCGTAGGTAAGATTGAGAATGCCATCGCCGAATTGACCCTTGCTGTTTTTTACTTCGGGCACATTAATAAAATTGAGGATCCAATCGCTGTAAGTGGTTCTAAATCCAGCCATGTAGCTCAGTTTATTTTCAACAATCGGGCCTTCGGCCAACAGGCGTGCGGTAATGGGGCTGATGCCGCCACGAGCCTTAAATTTCTCCATATCGCCCTGCCAGGGTTGAATATCAAAAACCGACGACAGCCGGCCGCCATACTTTGCGGGGATGCTGCTTTTGTAGAGTTTAAATTCGCTCACGGCATCGGAGTTGAAGGCCGAAAAGAAGCCGAAGAGGTGGGAGGTGTTATACACAGGCACATCGCTGATATAAAAAATATTTTGATCGGCAGGGCTGCCCCGCACATTAAAACCTGACGAGCCTTCGCCCACCGATTGCACGCCGGGAAGCAGCAGGGCTACTTTTACAATGTCGCGCTCGCCCAGCACCGTGGGTATTTCTTTGATGTCTTTGATGGCGATTTTCTCTACGCCCATCTGCACACTTTTCACGTTGTGGTCAGCAGCCGAACGTATTTCTACCGCCTCCATCAAAAAAACCTTTTTGAGCAGGTAAAAATCCAGACTGCCGGACGACAAGACCTCCACCTTAAAAGTGGTTTCTTCGTAGCCCACATTGCGCACCTTCATATTGTATTTGCCCTTAGGCAGAGTAAGCACAAAAACCCCTGCATTATCTGTTACCGCCCCGCGACCCAACTGATCCACATAAATGGTGGCACCGGGCAAGGGCAGACTATCGTTAAAACTCAAAATTCGTCCGCTTAACTTTGCCTCGCGCTCATTAACACCCGCTTTCTTATCGCCTACCATAAATGTTTTTGAAACATACTCATGATTGGTTTTCAAAAAATCTTCCCGGTCGATGGTTTCTTCCGCCTTGCTTTCGAGCGATTGCCGCCCACTGTTGATACTGAAAAAATCATCAGGTAATTGCGTTTTTACTTTGTAATTTTTATTCAAAAAAATATTGCCCTGCATATCAGCAGAAACACGGATATTGTAGGTTTTAAAATTTTGATTTAAAACTGCAATCAATTCATTTTCTGAAGGGGAAAAACTTAGTGTGAGATCAGGAATTGAATCGGGGTGGTAAAAAAAACGGATATCAAACTCAGCACTTACTTTGGAAGCAAAGGTTGTGAATTTTAAATTATGATAGGATGAGGGCAAAAATATTTCGGACGATTGCGCCATGAGCGCAAAGCTAAAAAGCCAAAAAATTAGCCCAACGACAAGCGGTTTGATGATTTTCATTGTTGGGCTGGTGTCAAAGTTCATCGCAAAGTTGTATGAGATCCCGCAGTTGGGGAGCAGCGGCTTTTTTGTAGCGAATTTTATTCACCTTCATAAATTTTCGGATTTCTTTTTTGTGCTCCGGGAAAATATTGAGCAATGCTTTTTTTGTTTGAACCTTAATCAGCACACCTTCAAGCAAGAGATAGTTGGTGCTATTTTGTTTAGAGATACTCCCATAAGGGGTGTCGGCCGAAAAGTTGCGGACAAAACTTTTTTGGTGCTTGGTAAAAAACTGGATTTCCCCGGCATAGATTATCTCGACAAAGCCCTGCAAGTCGGATTCCGGAATAACTTTTTGCACCTTTACAAATTGATGTTCACCAATAGTAAAAGCATCGATGAAATCTTTGTTTAGCATCACAAAGGCAGTGCTCCCGTCGTTCAGCGTTTGTTTCAGCACCACTTCATCCATTTGAATATTATACTGCAATTCCAACTTATCAAAAGTTTCACTACCGGCGGTAGTGATTTCTCCGTCCGTCCAGTTTAGCTGGTTAAAATAGGGGTTGCCTTTGGCATTGAAGTGATCGGGGAAATATTTCCAGCCATTCACCAAAAAGTCGTTGGTGCCATATTTTTGGTCAGCATAAAGCAAAAGCTCCGCCACGGCAGGCTTCATTTGCGCCTGCATGTTTAAGTTTGCAACAATAAACATGATCAGGAAAATGGATTGTAGTAGTCTTTTATTCAGTTTTAAAGCAATCATCCTAAACTTAAAATTATCCAATTGGCTATTCAAATTAAAGTGGCTAAAATATTACTAATTACGGAAACCATAAAAACAAAAATTTCAAATTAATTTCCATCGGCAAAATTAATAAGGTTCGACCCGCAGGAAAGCGACTTTCTACTAAGGTTGGAAATGGAAGATAAGGTTATACTTCTCCAATTCATTTTGATTTTCAGTTCGTCCAAATTTTCAGCAAATCTCAATCTTCAATTAAGAACAATTTTTCTCTGAAACCGATAAACCCTGTCTGACTGGCCAGGCAGGCTTATCCTCAAAAAAAAACCTTAGTAGAAAAAATTCCTGGTGCAGATTCCGAACCTTATTACCTTATATGGGGTATGCAATCATTACCCGTAAATTAAAATCTATGAAATACGAATCGACTTAGCAGCAGAGCTGCAAAATATTTGTAGGATAAACATACAAAAGTAGATTGAAAGGTGCAGCGCACCGAAACATAATGGCTATTTAATATTGCGGTGCGCCGCACCTTTGTCAAAAATGTCATGAATCTACTACAAATATTTTGGTACTCTGTACCAAAAAAACCATACTGCAGCACGGGAGAAGATTACATACCCCATATTACCTTATTTCCAAATCAACAGGTTTTTTGATGCTGATAAGCCTGCCTGTCCAGCCCGACAGGGTCTCTATGTTCTACAAGGTCATCCTATCCGTTTCATATACAAAAAAAAGCCGTCAGAAAACTGACGGCTTTTTTTTTAATAAAATATCTTACAAATTAATGTTACTGAACATCCCAGAAAATACGGGTTGACAAGAAATCATTACCACCAATAGCTTCAACAGCCTGGAAGTAATTGTCCTTGTTTAGTGTTTGTTCGTTCACCGGATAGGTAAACCTTCTTGGAATAGCGTTGTTAGCACTCTCTGGTGGGCGGGGAGGCATATTAAAGGCGGGGTAGCCCAAACGGCGCCAGCTGGTAAAGCTAACCTGGCCACGCACGTAATAAGCAATCCATGCCTGGGTGCTAAGCACTTCCTGCCAGTTTTCGGCGGGCAATGGGTTTGCTGCAAGGTAATCGGCAGCACCTTCAACCATCCAATAATCGAAAGAAGAAGTAACAGCATTGGTGTAATGCTCATCAGCAGTACCTACGGCAGCACCACGAAGGGCAGCTTCGGCAAGGTAGAATTGTGTTTCGGTATAGTCGATTAGCGTAATGGCGTAAGTAGGTTCCTGGATACGCTGAGCGACATGCGAATACTGGGTAAAGGGATTGTTCTCGCCATAAGGGCCACCAATGTAAACGTTGGTATCGGGAGCGAAATCCATGTATGCAGGACGACGTGGGTCGTTAAGGCCATTCATCACATCCACCAAAGTGTTGGCAATAACAAAGTCATCGCGTCCACTTTGCACCATATCCTGATACAGGGGGTTGCTGTTGCTGCCACCAAGATACTGGAGTTGGGCAAGCTCGCCCATAGCAAACAGCGGACCGGCATAAGCGGCTTCGATTACTTCTTTCGACTTAGCCCAATTTACCTTAGAAATGGTAATACCCATTTTGATAAGCAGGGAGTTACCAAATTTACGCCACATGCTAACGTCGCCGTTAAAATAGAGGTCGTAGTTACCAAAACTTTCACCATCCTGAATTGCTGCAACGGCTGCCTGGGCACGACTAATCAAGTCGTTGTAAATGGTAGCGGCATCATCATAAGCAGGAGTAATATCATCGATATTGAGTGCTTCGGTGTAAGGGACGTTACCAAAAGTATCAACCAAACGGTTGTAGCAATAAACGCTAACCAGCTCAATAATCTGAAGTCTGTTGGTTTTTGAGGCTTCTTCTTCCGGAGTCAAAGTTTCCTCTTTTTCGATAATCATGCGAGCTTCATCCAGGTCGCGCAGAATATTACGGTAGTACGTACGGAAAGCCAGTTGGGCAATGTTACGGTTGATGATATCGTAGTTGGCTTCGTCAGTGTAAGTGGTTTCGGTCCAATACTGCGTAAACAGTTTCCATACGTTCAGGTTCACATTGGTACTGGCCACTTGATCGGCCAGAGCCTTTTGCGCATTGGCAACCAACATCTGTGAAGGCACTTCAACAGGATTCTTTTTATCAACGTTATACTCGTTGAAATCCTTGGTGCAAGAAGTTGAAAAACCAATTAAAACTATAAATGCTAAAATTATTTTCTTCATATCTTATAAGGTTTTAGAATTGTAAACTAACAGTTAAACCAACATTGCGGGTACTGGGCATAACGCCCGACTGCCAACCTTGTACGTTACCTGATGACTGTGATGCCTCAGGATCGGCGTGTTTAAGGTCTTTGCTTATGATCCACAGGTTGCTGCCCACAAGGCTAAAGCTAGCGCCCTGGAATGGAGTATTGGCCAGTGTGCTTTTGGGCAGGCGGTAGGTAAGTACCACTTCGCGCAGCTTAATGTAGGTAGCATCGAATACGTAGCGTGAGTTGGGTGAGGTAGCATAGCCAAAGGCAGCATAGTTGTTACCGGCAACACGTTTGGTATTGGGGATATAATTAGGAGCTTCTTCAGTTCCGATATTTACAACACCCTCGTTGATGAAACCACCACTTGTTGCGTCATAACTATAGGTAAGATCTTCGTTTTGTACTTCACCAACAATAGGATCGCGTGAGCCATTGCCCAGGTCGTTGGTAAATACCGTTTCTTCGTACAAACCTGTAGCCATACCGTACCACTGGTCGAGCGAGAAAATACTTCCACCCTGCTGCCAATCGATAAGGAAACTCATCGACCAGTTTTTGTATGAGAAAGCATTGTTGAAACCCAGATTCCAGTCGGGAGTAATGTTGCCAATAATCTTGTCGGAAGTAGCGCTTTTACGGAAGTGACCACTGGAGCTTACTACTTTGTTACCGTTATCATCATAAACGAAATCGGTACCCTGGATGGTTCCATAAGGCTCGCCTACGCGGGCGTTAATGGTAACACCACCCTGCAGCGCACCAATTTGTAAGTTTTCCAGTCCTTCGTCAAGACTAATAACCTCGTTGCGGTTGCGGGCAAAGTTGAGTGTAGCATCCCAACGGAAGTCGCTGTTAACAACGGGTGTACCACGCATGGTAAGCTCGATACCCTGGTTTTGGATTTCACCGGCATTAACATACTTGCCTGAATATCCTGTGGCAAACGAAACAGAAACGGGGATAATCTGGTCAACAGAATTGTTTTTGTAATAAGAGAAGTCGAATCCCAAACGGTTTTGGAAAAATACCATTTCCAAACCAGCCTCGATACTCTTGGTACGCTCAGGCTTCAGATTTTCGTTGGCTTTGGTACTGGGAACCGAAAACAACGCTGCGGTTCCGTACAAGCCCATATTGGTATAAGTGTCCATGGTACTTCCCCAGGGGGCATCGTTACCAACCTCGGCATAGCCAAGTCTGATTTTACCTAATTGCATCCAGGTAGCGTTTTCCATCAAATTGCTAAACAAGAAACTACCCGAAACGGCAGGGTAGTAATAATCCCGTTCGTTTTCAGGAAGTGTGGATGATTCATCGCGACGGATGGTAGCATCCATATAAACCAGGTCAGCATATCCTAAAGATACACCGGCAAAGATACCGTTAACACCAATTTCCTGATAGCTTTCTTCGGGTGGCAACATGGGGTTGGCACTGTTAGAAAGAGAATACAGGTTGGGTAAGGTTAGGCCGCCTTCGGTTGAAGCAAAAACGCGGTCAATGCTGGTACGACGAATATTAGTACCCAAAAGTGCATTTAAACTCAGTTCTTCGGTTAGATAGCGGTTGTATTTTGCAATCAGGTCGAAGTTGGTTTCGCGGAATTTACGGCTGTAGCGTGAATAACCCGAGGTAGCTTCGGTACGCCCAACGCCTATCTCACCAGAAACCGATCCAATGGCTTTGCGCTCTTCCTGCAGCTCGTCATACACATCCATTGCCGCACGACCCATCAAACTGAAATGGTCGGTAATATCCCAGTCAACTTGGGTATAGGCGATCAAACGGTCGCGATTGTCGTTCTGATAGTTTTGATAACGCACCCAGTATGGGTTATCCCAATAGTTAGGCTGGAAATTATCCGGGCCTTTGGGGTTCCACGATAAGTTGCGATTGGTAAGATCGTAAAGTTCTTTTTGCATCTCCATATCCACGTTTACCTGATACCACTGGCGGAATGAGGAAAGGATATTATCGCTATAACCGGTAGAGTTACGGCCTTTGCCTTTGGTATTAACATAATTGGCACTGGCAGTTACTTTCAGATTATCCAAAAGATCATAAGTACCATTGAACAGGAAGTTGTTTTTCTTTAACGAGCTGTTGGGCATAATGCCGGTTTGGTCGGTATTGGTATAGGATAAGCGGAAAGTTGAAACTTCGCCACCACCGGTAATATCAATGTTGTTAGTAAACGACCAGGGTGTTTCGAAGAAGTCGATAGCACCATCGTTACCACCACCAAAAACATAAGGAGTTTTCTTTTTGTAGTTAGGACTGGCAGGATAGAATGCATCATACTGATAAACCAGCAAAGCAGGGTCAAATTTTTCACCCATCGAAGCATCTTCGTAAGTAGGTACAATCAAACCATTAGGGTCACCAAAGATTTCACCCTGATCCAGACCGGGATATTCTTCGCTACTGTAATAAGGACCGTAACCAGCACCATACTCCTTTTGGTAGGCCGGGAAGGTACTCTTATCGATAAAACCGGTAGTAACGTTGGATGTAATCGACACACCAAGGATACGAGCAGCACCCGTAGTTTTTTGTCCTTTTTTGGTGGTAATCAGAATAACACCATTGGCGGCACGTGAACCGTAAAGTGCCGTAGCAGCAGCACCTTTCAGTACGTTCATCGATTCGATGTTGTTAGGGTCGATGTCGGAGGCTGCGTTACCATAGTCATAACCGGCACGTCCGGTAATCTGACCCGAATTGTTGGTGTTGTCGTTGCTAACAGGCACACCATCCACAACAATCAGTGCCTGGTTGCTTCCGGTAATAGAAGAGTTACCACGGATGATGATGTTGGCTGATCCGCCCATGTTGTTGTTAGATTTTACCTGAACCCCGGCAGCTTTACCTGAGAGGTTGCTGATAAAGTTATCTCGCTTCACCTGGTTCAGCTCATCGCCGCCCAGTTCCTGGGTAGCATAACCCAGCGATTTTTTCTCGCGGGTAATACCCAGAGCCGTAACAACTACCCCTTCGATAGCGGTAACTTCAGGCTCCATAGCTACGTTAATAACTTTCTGACCTGCAATTGCACGTTCGGTGGTTTTCATCCCAACAAACGAGAATTTCAGAGCTTGTGCATCAGGAGGTACGTTTAGGGTGTATTTACCCTGAAGGTCGGTAGTTGTACCAAAGGTAGTGCCCTTGACTACAACCGAAACCCCCGGTATGGTACTTCCATCTTCAGCGTTAGTAACAGTACCCGTTACAGTACTGGTTTGCGCTTGAACTACTTGCATTCCGATGAAAAAAATCAATGCAAGGAAAAGTGTAAATTTTCTCATAATTGAAGTTTTGGTTAATAAAATTAATTAAACATGTTAGTTAGTATTAAAATTTGATCCATTAATAATTCCCTTTAAGCTGGTAAGCCATTCCTCTATAATCCTTTGAAATTAAAAGCAAATTAACGAAAAATTAGCTTTGGCTTAACAAAATTTTACAAAAGATTTTTAATAAATTCTTTGATCGATTTTCCCAATCTGCTATAAATCATAAAAATAAGCATATCACCTTTTCAATTTTCACTTCACCCCCAGACACTCAAATGTCGTAATTAACTCGAATAAGCGGCAAAATAAAAGAATATCATTTTAAGAACAAAGAAAAATTTAACATTCATTTAAAGTTAAATTAACATTGCCTGCCTAATAAAAGGTGTAATGAAAAGTAAAACTAAGCACCTCGTTGTACTGCCCCCGGTTCCAACGATAGGTTTGCCCATTGGAATGGGGTCTTACCGCCAGCACCGAATTGGAATATCTCACGTTAAATTTCCACCGCTCGGTAAGTGCTATAAACAAACCGATATTAAGGCTCAGGTCGCGGGTTTTAAATGGAGGCTCGGTTAGTAGTTGCCCATCGGCATCTTCCAGGGGCGGCTTTTTAACGAGTATGCCCAGCGAAGGCCCGGCCTCGAGGGTAAACCGCTGGCCAAAATCCCACTTGTAATGCACCATCAGCTCCATATAATTAAGGCGCAGCAAATAAGTGCTGTAATCCAGCGAGTCGGGATTTTTGCGACTACCTTTTTGAATGTAGTTCAACTCCATCTGAAAGGATGAGCGATTGGTGAAATACCGATTGACGAAGGCTCCAACATAAACGCCAGCCTTGTTAGGCCCTTCGAGCCTGTCGCCCGAAATTTCGGCTGCGCCAACGCCGGCTAAAAAACCTCCGTTAAAATCCTGGGCTAAAAGCCCACTGAAAAAAAGTGTGAAAAAGAGCGTGAAGAGTAAAAATCGTTGTTTCATGCTTATTTGATTTGATGACGAATTCGTTTTGACGGAGTAAAAATAATATTAATTTTAACGCGGAAAAAAATAGAGGGCTAATTAGAGTCTGTCTTTTTAGTCGTTTTGTGAAATTTGAATAGCCCTGTCCTTTAGGGCAGGGATTGAATTGAAAGAAGGAATAACCCCCGCGATTTGGCCACGCCTGCGGCGTGGCCAAATCGCGGGGGAGTCATCTTCAAATCCATTATTCCCCGGGTTAAAACCCGGGGCTATTCAAAAGCATCGACTTTATGGACAGACACTATTTAGAGGCCTTTGGCCTAAGGTTTCGTTTAAGACTTTTTTTGATATTTTCAAGACATAAGACATAATGAAAACAGACAAGTACAAAATTCTTTTGGTGGACGATGAAAAAGATATTCTTGAATTTTTGGGCTACAACCTTAAAAAAGAAGGATACGAGGTAAGCACTGCCCGCAACGGGCTGGATGCCATCGAACTGGCGCGCAGCGAAAAACCACACCTGATAATCCTGGATGTGATGATGCCCAAAATGGATGGTATCGAAGCCTGCGCCATCATACGCACCATCGCCGACCTCAGCAATACCATCATCGTTTTTCTTACCGCCCGTGGCGAAGACTACAGCCAGATTGCGGGCTTCGATGCCGGTGCCGACGATTACATCACCAAGCCGGTAAAACCCAAAGTGCTGGTGAGCCGGATAAAAGCATTGCTGCGTAGGTATCAGGAACCTGAAATTCAAAATCAAATATTAGAACTTAAAAACATTACCATCGATCGGGAAAAATATGTGATAGTAAAGGAGGATAAAGAAATATCGCTACCCAAAAAAGAATTTGAATTACTCTTGCTATTGGCTACCAAACCCTCCAAAGTTTTTACCCGCGATGAAATATTTGCAAATGTTTGGGGTAACGATGTGATTGTTGGCGATCGAACCATCGATGTCCATGTACGCAAAATTCGCGAAAAGCTTGGCGATGACAGCATCAAAACCATTAAAGGCGTGGGCTACAAAATCGAATTGTAAAACGCGCAGCTAAATCTAAACATTCAAAATTGATGAAAAATGCCAATCCGGTCAAATTATCGCTGAATATAGCTCTGCTTGTGGTGGCCTTTTTTTCGCTGGTTTACACCGCTATTGCCGTATTGTTTTGGGAGTTTCAAATTTTGCCCTTGCTGATTATCGACTTGCTGCTTTTTACCTTTGTTTATTTTTTACTCAAATACACCCTCGATAAATTTATTTATCAAAAAATCAGGCTCATTTACAAAACCATTTACAACCTGAAGCGCCCAAAAGGGAGTAAGTCGGAAAAGAAAGAATACGACAAGCACAACATCGAAAGTGTAAATAAGGAGGTGCGCGAATGGGGCGAAAAGAAAACCCTGGAGATTGAGCTGTTGAAAAAAAATGAGGCTTATCGGCGCGATTTTATGGGTAACATTTACCACGAGCTAAAAACGCCCATCTTTAATATTCAGGGCTATGTGCTAACGCTGCTCGATGGCGGCCTGGAGGATCCGACCATAAACCGTGAATACCTGCTGCGAACCGAAAAAAGCATCAACCGCATGATTGCCATCGTGGACGACCTGGAAACCATTTCCAGACTCGAGACCTCGCAAACCCAAATTCAATTTACCAGCTTCGACATTGTGGAACTTACCCGGGAGGTGTTTGAATTTTTGGAGATCAAAGCCCGAAAAAAAAAGAAGACCTTTTTTATGGCCGAAAAGTACGATAAGCCCATTATGATACTGGCCGATAAGAAATGGATACGCCAGGTGATGGTTAATCTGCTGGACAACTCGATAAAATACGGAGCCACAAAACAGGGCACAACCAAGGTGAGTTTTTTTGATATGGACGAAAACATCCTCATCGAAGTTACCGATGACGGCAGCGGCATTGCCCCCGAGGACATCCCCCGTGTATTCGAGCGTTTTTACCGCACCGAGAGTGCGCGCAACGCCGGCAAGTCGGGCACCGGCCTGGGTCTGGCCATCGTAAAACACATCATCGAAGCCCACGACCAAACCATAAACGTACGCAGCCGCCTGGACGTAGGAACTACCTTTGCTTTTACGCTTAGGAAAGGATAAGCACAGCAATCCATCAACCTGAATGCTCGAATCCTTACCGGAAAAAAATCACTGGCAATGTTTTAAGATCGAAACTGTTGCAGACCTTCGACCTGCCGTGATCGTTGAGATGACTTTATGCTTTGATGTTCCAGGCTTTCAGCCTGTGAAGTATGGCACCAGGCAAATATTTCTCACTATTTTTTTTCGGATCTATTGATTGCTAACTGTGAACTGCTGACTGCCAACTGCCTCCATCTCATCAAAAAGGATAACCGATAGCCAAGTTAAAAATCAGGTTTTCTTTACGCCACTGCGAACTCCCCAAATCAACATCGTTGAAGATCCACCGATCACCCTCCGGTCGATCAGGCTTACGCAAGGGGAAGGCAAAATCCAAACGGACAACCACATAAGTAATATCCACTCTAAGACCAAAACCTGCGCCCACCGCAAACTCCTTGTAAAAACGTTCGGAGTCGAACTTTGCTCCGGGACGCTGCGGGTCTTCGTTTACCAGCCAGATATTGCCCGCATCGGCAAAAACAGCTCCCTTTAAAAATCCCGCCATCGGAAAGCGATACTCCAGGGATGCCTCCAGCTTGATGTCGCCCGACTGATCTACATAAAGGCCGTTCAAGGTATCGGACGGTGAATACGACCCGGGACCAACCGTGCGCGCCCTGAAAGCTCTGACACTATTGGTTCCTCCCACAAAAAACTGCTTTACATAAGGAATGGTAGCGGAGTTGCCATAAGGAATGGCCGCGCCTATAATCGTGCGAAAACCGATACGATGATCCTTGCCTACCTGCCAAAAATGGCGGATCTCGTTGCGAAGGCGCACATATTGAGAATAAGGAACATCAAATATTTTTTGCTGGTTTTCAGAATCGGGCTTGCTGCCACTTAGGGCACTCATAAGCACGTTAGCCAGGTTTCCCGAAAGCTCGATGCCCTGGTTAATCAAAAAATTTGTCCTTCGGGCGACAATGTGCATGGTGCTGTAATTAAAATTGTAGCCACCACCAAGAATCAACTGTTCCTCGAAGCTTCGCTTGATGGTTGGGTTTTTATCCAGATAATCCTGAAACTCGGGCGAACTTTCGATAAGATTGGTAAAGCTGATGTCGAAGGGCTGCAAACTTTGGCTTATGCGCGCTGAGGACTGCCACGAATAGGCCAGGGTGGTATTGAAGGACTGAAACTGATAAAAACGCACACGCGAAAAAAGCCCGCCCCCAATATTGATGCTTGTTGTTGGGACATACTCGCGCGAAAGATTCCGTTTAAAACGGATAGGAACAAAACGTGGAAAAGTGAGCTTGGCATCGAGGGTAAGTTCATAAGAAGTTTCGCTGCCAAAATTACCCCCGTATTGCGATTCGAACCGCCCCCCAAGCGTTACCGAAAGCAACTCGGCAGATCTGAAAGTATTCCTGTTTTTAAAGTTTAAATTTAAACCCGGGCCGGCGTAATTGTTCGATTTTACAGCAGCACTAATTTCAGCACCCAACGACATTTTCTTTTGTGGCGTAAGAAATAATCCCACATCCATCAAGCCCGCCAACGTATCACTGATCGAAAAACGTGCATTGGCAAATTTGTAAACACCCAGCCCCATCAAATAACTCAGCGTGTTGTAATGGCTTTGCCGGGAGTACAGGCTGTCAGGGCGCAGAAAAACTGCATCGAGAATGGTGCCGGGATGATAGGCATGGGCTGATGAAACATAATAAAAATTGTTGATGATGGTAGTATCGGGATAATAGTCATCCAACGAAAAATCATCGAAAACATAAATCCGATTTAAGCGATATGCGATTTCGGATACCTTTGGTATTTCGGGTTTCAGAATTAAATCCAGATCAATAGACCGATTTCCAATGGTAGAATCAGCATTGAAAAGCAAGTAATCAGGGCTAAAATAAAAGTAGCCACGGTTCTTCAAATATTTATCTATCCGGCTGCGCTCATCTTTGAGGGTTTGCAAATGATAGGTTGCCCCGTTTTTGATGAGCGTTTCGGAGCTGCTCGCTCGTATTTTGGATGGTAATACCGAATCGCTCTGCGGAAAGGTAATGCTGTTGAGCGTGTAAAAACGACCCGGTGAAATATCAAAAACAAGTTCCGCTGTTTTTGTGTAGGTCTTCACCTGATAAGCTGATTTGGCATCAAAATGCCCCAGATTTACCATACGGTTGACCATAGCAGCATTGATTTCCTGGAGGTTCAGCTCGCTCAACAAAACCGGAGGTTCGCCCAGCTTGTATTTCATCCAATAGCGCAGGCCCTTCTCCTTGTCAGGTTCTTTCACCAAATTGTGAATAGCCAGAAAGGGACGCATCCACAAAAGTTTTGTATTGGTAGATTTAACCAGCCCGGTAAGATTGCTGTTGGCCTCCTGCTTATCCGAGAGCAACTGCGCCGAATCGTAGCGAATCTCGGCACCGGTAAACAAATACGCATCCTGCGGCAGCTTGCGCAGACCCGTGCAAGCCGAAAATAATGCCGCAATCAACAGCATTATGAGCCAAAAATTATATGCAGGGCTTGTATGTTTCATTATTGCGATGGATTCTTATTTTCGCCAGCAGGCTTTTGTTTCTTATCGTTGCGGCGTTTGAAAAGCGCATTAAAACTTTTTTCGATAATAAAAGCCACGCCGCTGTATGCTACTTCGCCATCAAACAAATCGTAGGCGTTTTCGCGATAGGCTTTTAGTTTGTATTCACCATTTTCGGTGAGGGCGTAGGTGGCCGAAAACTCCCCATTGGAATAGCTGGTATTTCCACCTGTATATTGCCGTTCGCCTTCTACATCAAAGCTGCCGGAAGCTTCGATGGTAAGCCGGTCGTTGAGCAATTTTTTCGACACTTGTACATCCAGCTCAGTGCGCACATCGCTGCTGCTAGCCGAATAGTTTTCGTAAGAAGTAAGCCCGAAATTCAATTCTACCCCTTTTACATACTTATTGGACAACTTGTTGAGCTGGTCGGCCAGAATACCGTTAACGCTATTGCGTGCGGCAGTAGTAGCAAAGCTTTCCAAGCCTCCGCCGCCGGTAGAAGCAAAGGGGCTGTCGGCAAGAAAACTACCAGTTACCAATAGGGCAAAAACCTGTTTGTTAAGTTCCGAATCGTTTTGCCCCGAATTGAGCATGGTTAGTTTACTGGCTACGGCGGGATAGTTAACCAGATACTTGTCGGGCAAGGTGATGTTGAAGCTCACATCAGGCTCGCTGATAAAGCCTTTTAAGTTGAGCAGCACCTCGTAGGGCAGGCGTTGCCTAAAGGCGTTTTGCTCCGCATCGGTAAGCCCGGTCGATTCGTTCATCACCAGTGCTAACGAATTGGTTTTCACAATATGCTTTGCGGTAAAATCCAGGTTGGCATCCATAATATTGCCCGACCAGGCTATCGAGCTGCCCGGGCGGAATTTGAATGTTCTTTTCACCAAACCGTAAAAACTCAACTGATATTCCCCATCGCTCACCTCATACACACCAGTCAGGGTTTGACTTCCCGAAGGATCCATCGTAAAGTTGAGTAAGGCACTGCCGCTAACCCAGGCATAATCGCCCGAGTGGGGATCGATAACCATCGTAAAACGGGATTTTGAATCTATCTCCAACTTTGCACTCAGGTCGATGCCCTGGAATTTTGATAAAATAGAATCGGTAATGTTTTCCGACTTTTGGCTCACAAAAAGCGTATCAAAGCCCGATGCAGGACTATCGAAGTATACAACGCCCTCGGATGAAACCATCTCGATTTCGCTCCCCGGCAATTCGTAACTCAGGTCGGTGCCTTCTTTTATGGTAATATCGGCATCTACCACCGGGAGATCCATATCCCCATTGAGGTGAATGATGGCATCAAGAATTAGTGAACCATAAAAAGTCTCGTTATCTTTTTTTGTGCTGTTGATGGCCTGAAAATTACTGGCGTTGACATGCAAGTCGAAGGCAAAATCCTGATAATTGGAGGTAAGCAAACGGCCATCCAAGACCAAACTATTGCTGTTGACATCTTCGATAGTAAATTTATCGAAAACAATACCCTGGTTATTAAAGCGGATGGTTTCCTTGTTGAAGTGAGCCATAAGGTTAAGCTGGTCGATGCGCATCCGTGTATTGTTGAACTGCAACAAGCCTTCAATTTCCGGACTTTCAGTATTGCCAAGCACTTTAATTTTGCCGCTTATCCTGCCTTCGGTTTGCGATATTTCGCCTAACGAAAAGGCTTCAAACCATTCGGGGTCATCAATATTCAAACCCAAATCTATATCCAAATTTTGTGGAGATACCGACTTTTCGATCACACCCTCCGCTGTGATACTATTTTTATTATTTACCAGCGAAAAAAACAGATTTAGATTTTCCTCGCTTTCGCTTAAATTAAATTTCAATTTTCCAATGGGCGTTTGCAAAAAAACAAAATCATCGATCGAAATATCTGCCGCCACACCTGCAAGCGTGTCCAGGCGGGGGAGTGCCAGGTTAAGGTTGAGTTTTCCCTCCACTGCATTCTTTTCGCTGCGGGTACCCAAAATATTCAGCAGGTTGGCCAGCTCGAAGTTTTCCATTATTATGCTATCCGTTGCTGCGCCACCAAGTACCTCAATTTTTTGCTCCTTGTGCCTGAAGATAAAATCCCTGGTAAATATTCCTGCATCGGAAATCAATAAAAAATTGTCCGGCCTGGTCTCCCATCTTTCACCATTGAGCATTAGGCCACTATCTGCCACAGCAATTCGAATTGCAGTATCCGAGAAATAGATTTCATTTTTTAAAAAATACTCGGGATTTCCCTCAATATCTGAAAATGAAAGGATCGATTTCATTTTTCCCTTATTAATAATTTCGTCCATAGCAAACTTTCCGGTAGCAAGGGTATCGTAGGCAAGGCGGTCGAAACCGGCAGAAATTTCGATGGAGTCATTTATTCCATCAAGGTCGATGTTGAAATTTTCTAATTCGATCCCATCATAATGTACTTCGGAAATTCCCAGGTCAAATTTAAGCCGGTTGTTGTTGGATTGATAGCTGCCAAAAACCGTGTCGAAGCGAATGCTTTCAAGCCCTGGGGTAAGATAAGTCCGGATATTATCGGGAAGTTTGAAATCCATATTAAAAGCAATCCACTTATCAGGCTCCAAACCAACCGTATCTGCCAAACCCAGATATTTTCGGGCAGCCGCTTGCATGGCTTCCGCTATTTCCGTGTAGGCGTAGTTGCTTTTAAAATCCAATTCCAGTATTTCAGAATCCACGATCAAAATTGTGCTGTCGGGGCTTAATTCAGGCTTGATGGTGATAGGCTCAAAACTCACCAGGTCTTCATCCATCAACAAACGGGCGTTCGTAATATCAATTTCCCCGGTCATATCTTCCACCGAAACATAGTCGATATCCAAAGCAATATCGCTTTGCAAGGCAATATTTTGACTAGTAAAATGTAGTGCCTTTAAGTTGAGTAGCTTTATGGAGAGTTGGCTTTGAGCACGAATGCCGGTGGTATCGATTGTGCCGCTGGCATCCAAAGAAAAATCAAGATTGGGATCGGTAGAATTGAGCACCAAATCAAAGGTATCCTTTCGTATCCCACCCTCGAAGGCAATATTATTATAGGAATAACCATTAAATTCGGCCTCGGCCACCACGCCTTGCACCCTTGCTATAATTGCACCGGATTGAAATCCGCCTCCCAAAATTGTACTCGTCAAACTTACCACACCCAGGCTGGTATCGCCCAAAAACCTGCCCACATCCAGCTTTTCGGAATTAACAAAAAGCCAGACACTGTCGGGCTTCGATTTGCCGGGAGCCTGATAAAAGGCCTTGGCCTCCATATTTCCAAAGTTTGAAGCCAGCGAAATTCCTGCATTAATCGAATCAACTTTTCCGGCGGCATTGGCTTTTATGCGAATGGTGTCGGGGATATTTATACCTGCAAATATCGCGGTATCCAAAAGACGAAGCAAGTCGCGTCTTCCGGTTTTCAGTTTATCCACCACCATATCAAATTGCATCAACTCAGGTTTGGTGATATTGCGAACCATGCCATGCGACACCACTTGCGTTTGCGCCAGGGTTCCCACTTCAAAGCGGCGGATGTGCAGCTTGTCGATTTTTCCTTCGAGGGAGGCCGCCAGCCGGATATTCAAATTCCGATATTGCCGGTAAAGGCTATCGCGAGGTGTGATGCCCGCCAGGTAAAACATTTCGTTGGTGTTCAAGCGCGAGGGCGAAAGATTAATATCCAAAGCCGTTTCCCCGGACTGGCTGCTCAGGGCTTCTATATCATTAAATCCTGCCCTAAAATCGCCGGTAAGTTTACTTTTTTCGCTTTCAAAAACTAATTCCTGCAATTTTACCTCTTGGTGCGTAAGCTCCAGATTTGCAGCCAGCTTTGTGAGATTAAAGCCGCCACTCTCCAAAAAACTGACACGCTCCACCTTTGCCCTCACCTCCTCATCATTTAAAACAATATCATCGATTTGCAGATTGAGATCAGAGAGTTGCAAATGATTGTAATCGAGTATGCCTTTTGATTTTGCCATGGAGACATCGTTATAGTCCAGATCAAGATTTTCGGTCATCAATTCATCCAGGGCAACCTTCCATCCGCCTGCAAAAGCAAGTTTGGTTTTAGTATTCGCGGGTGTCTGTGTTTTAAGAGTATCCGTTTTTGCGGATGTTGTTTCAGAAGCCATGACATGCGAAGCCTGTGTATTTTGAATGTTGATTTCGTGAAGATCGATGATTTGTTGGTTTAAGTCGATATGCTTTGCTTCGACATAAAAATCGCCCAGCACCAGCGAAGCCTCCATTTTTGAAGTAGAATCGCGAAAGCGAAGGTCAATATTATTAAGGCTAAGCCGATTAAAACCAATATCCGGCAAACTACTGGAAGTCGAATCAAGATTGGCGGTATTTTCGGTGGTGTTATCCGCCACCTCCCATTGCACATAGCGAGCCTGTGTGTTTTCCAGCTTTATCTCGTCCACCAAAAAGCGCATGGCAGCCAGGTCGGCCTCCTTCATCTCCACATCCAGATTACCCAAATCCAAAAGCGCATCGAAACCCAAAGTTGCATCATAATATTTTGCATAAATATCGGTAAAAACCAGATGCCCGAGTTTAATATCCCAGGGTGTGGCAGCCGCAGTATCGGCAGGCGTTTCTGCATCATCTCCGGCAAAGGCATCGATGATAAACTGAAAATTGAAATCCTCTCCCGGAGGGCCTCTTTCCACTTTTGCCTTCAGCGTTTCCAATTTCAGGTAACTTACATTCACCGTATTGTTAAGCAGAGCCAAAAGGCGGACATCTACATCAAGGGAGGCAAGAAAAAGCAGAGTATCGCCTTGCTGGTCGGCCACAAAAACATCGTCGAGGCTTAGCGTATTGGGGATTGCAATATTTACGCCTCCAACACGGATATCCAGATTATAATCTGTTTTGATGCGTTCGGTGATTTTTTGGGTGATAAAGGTTTGTACCGTCGGCAAATTGATAAGACCCACCATCAACAAAAGCAAAATCACGAGTACAGCAATTATCTTTAGGATAATTTTGCCTGCCCGAATCAATATGCGGATGTATTTTGCTTTTGCCACTGGCGATTTTGTGCGTAATTATTTTTTTAATAAAATGAGGAAACAAAAGTACAGTTTTGAAGCAATTTTGTTTAAATCCCCTTAATTTATAGTTTCGATAATTGAATCGAGCGTTGAATTGCCTCGGGTCTAAATGAATTGCCCGAGGTTTTAATGAATTGCCCCGGGTTACAGCCTGAGCTTGTCGAAGGCTAACCCGGGGTAAAAGTGAATTAAAGATTCTCCCCGCATTTTCGCAACGCCTTTGGCGTTGCTAAAATGCGGGGGCTTTTCATCCCATCAATGCAATCCATGCCCTAAAGGACATGGCAATTCAAAAAAAAACTATCTAAGAAAGCATTATCAGCTTGTTAAGCTATAATCTTCAAAGTACTGTTTCCAGAGGCATCTCTTTGTATCTCGATTTGGGTGGTGATGCGTTCCTTCAATGCCTCCACATGGCTGATGATGCCGATGGTGCGGTTGGTTTCGTTTTGCAGACGTTCGAGGGTTGAGAGTGCCACATCCAGGGTTTGCTGATCCAGGCTGCCGAAGCCTTCATCGATAAAAAGGCTGCTGATACGGGTTTTGCTCCCGGCCATGTCCGACAAGCCCAAAGCCAAGGCCAGGCTAATCAAAAAACTTTCGCCTCCCGACAGCGTTTTGGCCGAGCGTTTATCATCGCCATTAAAGGTGTCCAAAACGAAGAGTTCATCGTTTTCGCCAAAACGCTCATTGATCACGAGGTAGCGATTGGTGAGCTTTCTTAAGTGTAGATTGGCCTTGGCCAGCAATTGTATCAGCGTGAGTTGCTGGGCAAAACGCGAAAAACGGCTTCCCTGGGCATCGCCAATCAAATTGTTGAGGGCTTCCCAGCGGGCGTATTCGTTTTCCTGATTTTTTATCTCCTGGCTAAAAAGCGTAAACCGTTCCCGGTTTTTTTTGTCCTGCGCCAGGCGTGCGTTCAGGTTTCCAATTTCCTGATTAAGGCTGGTAATTTTCGCCTCCAGCTCGTTGGCGGCTTGAGTTAAGGTTTCGGTATCCGTAGTTGGATCATCTTTTTCGCGTAATGCCTCAATCTGCTTTCCGACATCCTCGCGCGACTGACTGGCACGCTGGATGGCCATGAGGAGGTGGTCAACTTTTTCCTGTATCGCGGCGGCCTCCTCCTCCCCCATCATTTTTTGGCCAGCCTCCTGGCACGATGAAATATGCAAGGCTTCGAGGCGCGGATTTAACAGCTTTTGCAAGGCATCCTTTTCTATGGAGGCAGCAGACGAATCACGGCTTGTTTTTTCGCTTTGCAGCTTAAGGTACCCCAGCTTTTCCTGATTAATATCCAAAGATTTCTCCAGATTCGCCAGATCTTTTTCAAGGCTTTGGATGCGCTGCCGGGCTTGCTTCTCCTCTTTTTCAGGATCTTTATCACCAAACAAATCCCGGCGATTCTTTTGTTTTTCGTCAATATGTGAGCTAAGCTGCGCCAGTGCTCCCCTCAGCTTTTCGTGGTCTTTTTCCAGGCTTTCTGTTTGTTGCTTTTTTGCAGCAATCGAAGCTACCAATTCTGCTCGCGCTTCCCGCTTTTCTGCCCTTTGCTTGTGTGCTTCCTTATAATGCGAAAGTTGGATTTTTAACTTAGCAATCGAAGTTTCGATTTTTTCGTTCGCATCCAAACAATTAGCAAAGGGAAGCATAGCCTGATGAATAGAAGTTTCGACATCGGCCATCTCACCGGCTTTTTCGATCAGGGTAGCCAGGCTTTGCAAATCCTCATTCAGGCCATCCAGCTTTTTAAACAAACTGAGTTTTTGCTTGTATTGCTCCAGGCTTTTGGTGGCTGCTTTTAGCTTTTCGTTAAAATCAGCACTGGCAGTTTCCTCAGGTAATAAACCCGAATCTTCGATAAGTTTATTAATCTCGGATTTTGCTTGTTCTAATTCACCATTTAATTTTAAATACCGCTCCTGCTTGGCATCGAGCATTGCTTTTTGATGGCTTAATTTTTCGTTTGTTTTTTGGATTTCTTCCTGATGCTGCTTTAGATTTTTCTTTTCCTGATCTAAAAGGCGGCTGGTTTCGTCCACTTTGTACTCCAGATTTTCGCTATACGGATGATCGCATGAACCGCACAAAGGACATGGGCTGCCGGGCTGCAAGTGGTGGCGGGCATCTTCGTAGCGCGCCAACAGCACTTCTTTTTCGCGGCGAGCCAGCAATTCTTCGATGTGCTTTTCGCTAATGGCAAATCTTTGGAGGCCTTTTTCTTTTTGGCCTTCCAGATTTTTGATTTCCGTTTTCAGTTTTCCGCTCAGGGCATCGCTTTGATTTTTTTCGAGGATAGCATTCTCCGCTACTTTCGACAAACGTAGCAAATCGGTCAGCGTCCTAATTTGCCTACCTGCTGCATCTATTTTTTCGATATAAAACTCACGGTCGGGGGCATCGGTGCCAAAAGCGAGAAGGAGGGATTTTTTTTGCTCCTCGATTTCATAATGGGTATTTTGGATGAGATGCAGAATTTCAGAGCCGGAACCTTGTAGTTTGAAAAGCTGCTGCATTTGTGTAAATTTCTTACCGAGCAAGCGGTCGATCTGCTTTCGCTTCTCAAAGTGCAAATCCTTATTATGCTCCAGGCCGGGCAATACCTCGCTTAGCTTTTCCAGTTCGGGATTGACAATTAAAAAATTATCGATGCGCGCCAGCTTGTCCACCAGCAAGCCATGCGCTTCATCCTGATTTTTCAGAATGGTGTTGGCCTTTTTTATTTCATTAATAAGCTGATCGTGCTGCTTTTTAATCTCCTGTCTTTTGGTTTCCTCAATCTGGACTTCCCGGTCGATGGCTTTTACTTTAAGCAAGAGCGGTTCAAGCTGCGTATTTTCCTCGCTTAGGATTTTAAAAATATCCACTTTCGTTTGAAGTGCCTTAGTAATATTTTCGTTTTCAGATGTTCCGGCTTCGATTTGCGCAAGCGTATGCTGCTTTTCTTTGTTCAACAACTCGATGCTGGTTTCGAGTTTCAACAGGGTGGTGATGTCGCTTTTTAGGGGCAGCAATTGCTTGTGCAGCAGCAGCCGCTCCTGGTCGGCCTGCATGGCTGTTTTTTTACCGTTCAGTTCCTTAAGTTTGGCATCCAGGGCTTGCTCGGTTTTTTGATGGCCGGCCAGTTGGCTTTTTAGCAATATTTTTTTACTAACCACCTCGTGCTCGCTCTTTCCCTTTTTTGCATCCACATTCAAAACCCGGATATTTTCGACCAGGACAACCACTTCCTCCTTAGCCAAAAGCTGAATATCGCCGAGACGCAAGCGTAGCTTTTCCAATATTTCTTTTTCCTGCTTTTGCTTTTCAAAGGCCATCCTCCCGATTTTACGGTAAATCTCTGTGCCGGTAATTTTTTCGAGCAGGGCACTTCGGTCTTTGGGTTCCGATTTCAAAAACTTGGCAAAATCGCCCTGCGACAAAACGATGGATTTGATAAACTGGTCGTAATTCAGGCCGATGAGTTCTTCATTTTTTGCTGGCACCTCACTTTTTTTCAGATCCAAAAATCGAAACGCACCCTCTTCATCTTTTTGCGCAATCGACATGTTATAATCGCGCAGGTTTCCGGTACGTGCCCGGCTAATATCCCAGCGCGAAACAAACACCCACCCGCCCGACTCGTATTCCACCTCGCAAAAGGCATCATCAGTATTTCGGGTGATGACTGCGCCATTGCGCTCGATGGCCGATTTGGACAGCACCCCCGAGCGTGGCGTATTGTTGAAAAGCGCCAGGGTAATTACATCAAGCAGGGTGCTTTTACCTGCACCCGTGGGACCGGTGATGGCAAAAAGTCCCACTCCGGCTAAGGGGCCGCTTTGAAATTCCACCTGATGCACGCCTTTGAAAGAATGAATATTTTTAAGTCGGATGCTGTTAATTTTCATGGAATGTAATTTTAATGCTTCAGTAAAACAGATTATTAGGAGATTCCTTGCCGCACGTGCGGCAGTTCTGCCGTGAGTACGGATTTACCAATGACATAATTTTGTAAATAAATGTGCCTCAAGAGATTTCTCCTTTCAGTCGAAATGACACCGCCGGAGCGGGTGGAGGGGTGAGAGAATGTGGACGCGAAGCGTCCACATTCTCTCACCACATTCACAGCCCGGGGCTTTGTCATTTCGACTGGAAAAACGCAGCGCAGCAAGTTTTGTAGGGAAAAATCTCTTTCATTTTATCACAATATTAATTATCTGAAAAATCTATTTTAAAATTAATTTTAAATTACTGCCCCTCGCTTTCATCAGAATAAACCAGCTCGCTAAGTTCCCGATAAGTATCCAGGAGTGCATCGCGATCGCTCACGTTTTGTTGCTCCAAAAGACGTTCGAAGACTTCGGTTTCGCTCATATCCGCCAGGGCCTTTCCGGCTTCGGGTAATATAAATCCGGCACTGCTTTGATCGGCAAAAATAAGGGTGTGCCTGATAATTTCAAAACCAGACTCCCGGGCATTGCTCTCCTCCACAAAATCGCTAATGCGCCGCGCCAGCAAGGGATCGTAATTTTCTTCGCGAATATTCAGCTCTATCCAATCGGGCAGTTGCGAGTCTGCAGAATAAGCATCCACTTTTTCGATCAACTGTGCAAAAGTACCCTCGAAGCTCTGCAGTCGGCGTGCCTGCGGTATTGTAAGTTTCTCATGCTTCAGCCCGGATTCTTCGATATGAATAAGGCGCACCGATTTTTCGTGATTGCGCTCACTATAGCTCAAAGCGATGGGCGAACCTGAGTAAATGATTGGCGGCTGGTGGCTGATGCTTTGCGCCCGGTGGATATGCCCCAGGGCAAAGTAATCGAAAATGGCCGGGAAAGAATCTGCTCCTACGCCGGCCTGGTTGCCAATGTGAATGTCGCGCTCGCTCTCCGAAAGTTGTGCACCCTGCATAAACAAATGGCCGCTGGCAATTACCGGGATATTTTGCGTCTTGTAACTTTCGACCAACTTGGCAAGTTCGTGGTAGTGATTTACGATACCCTGGCGAATGGCCGTAATGCGTTCGGGAGCCGATTCGCCGGCTTGTGGCGTGCGCACATCGCGGTCGCGCAAAAAAGGCGTGGCGGCAATCACCACTTCTGTTTGCCCCGCATCGTTATTAATTTCAATTATTTCATCTTCGATATTGTCGGGAACTCCTCCCAACACCTTTACATTCAATATTTCCAGAATCTCGCGCGGGGCTTCCAGGGTGGTAACCGAATCGTGGTTGCCGCCAATAATGATGAGCTTACGTAAATCGGTTTTCACCAATTTTTTAAGCAAGTCATAGTAAGTTTTCAAGGATTGATTGGAGGGATAGGCAATGTCGAAAATATCGCCACACACCAGTAGCACATCAATTTTCTGCTGCCGGATTGTGCTTAGCAGCCAGTCGAAAAACAAGCGATGTTCATCGCTGCGGTCGTTGCCATACAATTTGTGGCCAATATGCCAGTCGGAGGTATGTAGAATTTTCATTTAGTAAATTGAATTAAAAACTTATAGGAATCCTCTCAGCTCTTAGGATTGTTAATCGTCCCGAAAAATAGAAAATCTTTGATTTTCGTAGTTCGACAAGCTCACCACCAAATTTTTCGAGGATGCTCGCCCAAAGGGCGGCATTAATCGTTATTTGTGGAACGAAGCGACATCCTCGCCGTAGGCGGGATTAGCCGTTAATTGTTATTTGTCAACTGTTTATGCGATTTAAGGTATTTTTTTTGTCATTCACTTAATATTTCACAACTGAAGCGGATACCTAATTCTGATATCATTTGAAAATCGTTAATCCAAGGTACATTCATGTTTTCACATACATTTGGTATTTTGATTTTCTTGGAATTCAAAGCTGTAACTTTCTCTTCCTTGGTTACAACAATTGCATTTTCGTTAATAACATGAGCAATAAGCCACGGGTCAGCTAACGACCTGGCTTTTGTATTATCAACTAAAAATTTATGATTTGGGTCAGAAGAATAAACGCGCTTTAAACACTTAGTAACATTCTCATCAATTTTTTTAATAGGGATATCGCTTGCTTTTAACCATTTTGATAAATCATCTTCGGTTCTGGTAATTTCCTCATAAACAATCGCAGGAATAAAAATCCTATTTTGAATTCCAAAATAATTAAGTACATCCCAATAACCCGGACAGATATTTGGTGAGTAGTATTTTTGCCATGCCTGAATTAACACATTAGCATCCAAACAATATTTTTTGTCTGTCGTGCTCATCTATACATTTGGGCTTCAAGTTTAGGAAATTTATTTACCTTAACATTCAATAAGTTACTGGCCTGAGTTGGCTCAATGTAACCTCCTCGAAAAGCATCAAGTACAGTTTGGGTAAATAATCGACTATTTCTATTTAGTTGCAATAAAAAGTAATTTGGACCTCCACTTTTTTCCTTTTCTTTTTGCCTGGCTTTTTTCTCAGCTTCCCTTTGCAAAAACTCATTAAAATCAAAGTCAGCTTCAGCTTTAAGTCTCTTGTACGATTTCAAAGAAATAATATTAAGATTTAATGCTCTTACAAGCAAAGCAAAAGAACTTATCCCAATTAATTTCGCATTTTTAAATACTTCCTTAGCATTTTTAAAAGCTGTTTTATCAAGACTTTCAATAAATTCCTTAGGCATTAAAGCATTGGCAGCAACTTCATTGCAAAACAATTCAATTGGATTATAAATATCGTCTTTTTCTATTGATGGTTCTAAATCATTCGATATTCCCGATTTAGCTATCCAAATATGCGCTAATTCATGTACCAGGGTGAATAATTGTGGAGCATTCCAATCATCAGAATTAATAAAAACGAAAGGTGCATAATTGTCAGCAATTGCAAAACCTTGAATTTCACTCGAATCTAATTTTAAATGCGAATGAATAAAACTAGTTCTTGAGATAAAAATACCCTTTGATTCTGCTTTATCAATCCATTCCAAAATTGGATTATTCGTTTCATAGCTTAAAGGATTAATATCCAATGAAGCCAGAATATCCTGGGCGACTTTAACAGGACTATCCGTAATAGAAAATCTACCAACAAAGGGAACAATGTTTTCATCATTATCCTCATTTGCTTCACTAATCCATGCTTGTTTCTGTTGAATTTCACGAATTATGAAAATTGAAGACGTGCTTAATTCCTTTGAACCTGCTTTTCTAAAATCCTGAAGTGCTTGAAAATCATTCGGTATGTCAGGAAGAAAAAATAATGCAAACGGCCTTTTATATGCTTTTGCTAAATTCTGGGCTTGTCTTATTGTTGGATAACTCTCGCCAGATTCCCATTCATTTAACTTTTGTTCAGATACAGCAACTTTAACCGCAGCAGTTTCCGTGGTTATTTTAGCTGACTCTCTGGCCCATTTAAAAACTTTAGCTGTTATGTATGCTTTATCTGCCATATAGGTAAAAAAGTCCAATTTTAATATCTTTACGTATCGAAATCCTTAATACCGCAACACTTTCAGGCTGGAGAGGGCGGAGTTGACTTCGATAAAGATTTTGTTTTCGGCAGTATCGAAATTATCGGAACGGTAAACGCCATTTTCGATTTTATCGAAGCCATCCAGAGTTTTACTTGACAGTATCGTATTGGTGAGTACTTCGCAGCCCGCTGTGAGGGGTACTTCAATTTGGGTGGCCGCCGCTCCCGAGTTAAGGCTAAGGCGGGTTTCGTTGAAACGATCGCCAAGGCGGATTTTTACCGACGATGCACCGCCATCGATGTCGATCCGATCGATTTTGTAAGGGCTTAGATCAAAGTCTATTTTGGCAGCACCGGCATCAATTTGCATATCCCACACAGGGTCGGGATGAAGGCTGATGGAAGCACGGTTTTCTACTTTGTCGTTATCGCGCAGATAGCTGTCCATATCTAATTTAAGAACTACGGCACTGCCCTCTCGGTCGGCGTATAGGTAGTATTTCCCGAAGTTTCCTTCGCGATTAAACTTGATCAAATAATCGGTGGTTTCCTTTAGTGTAAATTCTCCGGCGATGGCATCCAGATCAAGGACGGCATTTTCGATTTCATCGCTGTAAGTCTCGAAAAGCTGCTGGTCGCGCCATTCTTCGCTTTCTTCATCCTCATAGCTGAATTCTTCATCTTTGTCCCACCAACGCCACTCGTCAGGCTCGAAAAAACGATAACGATGATAGTAATCGGTGTTAGAGATAAATATCAGCGAAAGCACAATAACTAAAAAGGCAAGAATAATACGCACCACGCCCTTGATGGGGAGCAGGGCAACACCCAGCACAATCAGAAATACAGGCCACAGATTGAGTACCTGGTACCAGTTGAAGTGGAGCATACCTGCGTTTCGCAAAACAAATAAAATTCCGACGCTAACCAGAACAACACCCCAAAAAACATTTTTTGTTTTCATGTTTTAAATATTTTAATAATCATAAATAAATTCTCGCAAAGCAAGACGCTAATATTAGTTCTTTTTATCAGGTCTGAAGCTGGTGCCAATAATGATAAGCCCGACCACGATGAGCACTATGGGCCAAATATCGCCAAAGTGGATACGCGGAATGAGGTGACTAATCAGGAAAATGCCACCCAGCATAATAAGAATGATGCCTACGATTAAGCCCCCATCGTTTTTTGGTTTTTTAAAATCCTGTGGAAAGGCTGAATCGCCGGTGCGTTGATAGGGAGCCTGGTCATCATCGTCAACTTTGCCTTTCGGCCTAAAATAGTTCTCCTCGTTGGGATAGCCGAAAGGCTCTAAGGGCATTACGATCCACAGGATGATGTAGGCCAAAACGCCGCCGGCAGCCAAAAAGGTGAGTACCACAAAGAGTATCCGGAACAAAACCGGATCGGTATTAAAATACCTTGCTAAACCTCCCGACACACCACCGATGACAGTGCTTGTACGGCTTCTGTAAAGTGTTTTATAATTTTGCATAGCTTTGAAATTAGATTTTTCAAAAATAAACAATTATTAAAAGATTCAAACAATATTGCTGTTAATTAAACTTTAGCTCTGGATTAAATATTACTTTTGCTTGGCTTACTATTCAAAATAAACAAGGCTATCTCGATGTTTTTAAAGACGATAAAATTTTTACTCAAAGTTCTCTTCTGGTTACTTTTGCTGCTGACCGTGATTTTCATTATCATTTATGCCCTTTCGCCGGTTTACAAATTTCCGGAGTACAAGGCTTTTTCGGGCGACAAAATCCATAATCCCTACCAGGGCATGGACAGCACGGCATGGAAAAAGGGCAATTTTCAGGTGCAGTCGCGGGTGTGGCTTGGGCTTACCAATGGCCGCCACAACACCAACGATGCCATCCAAACCATTTACAGGCAACTGGGCTACGACATTATTGTTACCTCCGATTACATGACCATAAACCCCTTTGGTGAAGACCGCCCCACCTACATCCCCACCTACGAGCATGGCTACAGCTATCGCAAAGTACACCAGGTATGTATCGGCAGCCAAAAGGTAAACTGGATAGATTATCCGGTGTATCAAAATATAAATCACAAACAGCACATCATTAATATTTTGCGCAAGAACAACGAAATTGTGACCCTCGCCCACCCCGACCTGCGCGATGGCTACACCCTCGATGACTTGCGCCTGCTTAGCAACTACGATTTGATAGAGGTGCTTAACGAAGCGCGCTTTTCGGTAAACCATTGGGATGCCGCCCTTAGTAGCGGACACCCGGCCTACATTTTGGCCAACGATGATGCCCACAATATTTTCGACCCTACCGAGGTAGGACGCATTTGTACCTTTATAAATACTCCCACCCTGAATGCCGGGGAAGTAATGCAGGCCATGAAGGCAGGCAGAGCCTTTGGTGCTGATATTGCCATGCGCGAGGGTGCCGACTTTGTAGAAAGATCGGAAGACCACAAACGTATTCCCGTGCTAAAGGCCATGAAACTCAACGGTGATACCCTGAGTGTTCGCGTAAGTCAGCGGGCAAAGCTGATTTCGTTTATCGGACAAAACGGGGTAGTAAAGCAGATGGTGCAGGATACCACAGCAGCCCGTTATGTAGTGCAAGCTGACGACAGCTACATCCGCACCGAGATATTGTTTGACAACGGCAGCCGTTTTTATCTCAATCCGGTATATCGCTACAGCGGCAATCAGCCAGCCAAACCACCACAGGTAAAGATAGACCAGATAAAAACCTGGGTTAAACGCGGCATTGCGCTTATCGTTACCATCATCATTGTTCTCATCATATCGCGCCTGGCCAAAGGGAAACCCAAGAAAGGCAAAATAAACCGACGACCCAATTACTATTACCAACGTTAGCGCATGGGCGTGGCAAAGCAGATAAGCAGAAACAAAATCGCGAGTCGCCTTCATGGCTTTGGCATCCTGTGGGCTATCATCCTTGTTTCGATGCTGGTACGCGGTTTTATTGCCTGGTATATCGAGCTGGGCAACGATGAGGTGTATTACTGGACTTACGCGCTGTATCCTGACCTGAGTCATTTCGACCACCCCCCCATGGTGGGTTTTGTGATCCAGCTTTTTACGCTCAATCTGCATTTCGACAGCGAATTGTTTATCCGCCTGGCCTCGGTGGTATTTGGCGGAATTAATACCCTGCTTATTTTTCTGATTGCCAAAAAAGTACACAGCTCCCGGGCCGGAATATATGCCGCCCTGCTTTACAATAGCTCGGTGTATTGTTTTGTGATAGCCGGCATTTTTATTTTACCCGATACTCCGCAGCTCCTGTTTTGGCTGCTGAGCTTGTATATGCTAATTATTGCGCTGCCCGGAAAGACCATTACAAAAAGCAGGGCGACCATATTATTTTTCGCCTCGATACCGCTGGGTCTGGCTATGCTCTCAAAATATACTTCGGTGTTTTTGTGGCTGGGAGCCGGGCTGTATATTCTTTTTTATAATCGCGAATGGCTCAAAAAAGGCGAGCTATATCTTGCCATCATTATCTCGCTGCTTATTTTTAGCCCGGTTATTTTGTGGAATATCGAAAATGAGTTTATCAGCTTTACCTTTCAAAGCGAACGGGTGAGCTTTTTTGGCTCGGGGCTGCGCATCGACTATTTCCTTACCGAGCTTTTCGGGCAGATTTTTTACAACAATCCGGTCAACTTTATCCTTATCATCGTTGCCTTAATTGCCCTTTTTAGCCATCAAATAAATCTTGACACACAAGATCGTCGCTTATTATTACTTACCTCGCTTCCGCTGATATTGCTCTTTTTGTTTTTTGCCTTGTTTCGCCGTACTTTGCCCCACTGGACGGCTCCGGCCTACATTAGCCTTATTGTGATAGCGGCGGTATATCTGGCCGATCAATACAGCAAAACCATAAAACGCATATCGCTTCCCTGGCCAATTTGGGTTTCAGGATTGTTGCTGGTGCTGGTTTTGTCGGTGGGATTAATTCAAATCAAAACAGGGGCATTTTATAGCTACGATTCCGATGACCCCAAAAAGCTGGGCGAAGATGACCTGACTTTGGATATGTACGGATGGGAGCAGTTTGCGGATAGGTTTTCGGAAATTGCCCAACGCGATTATTTTGCCCAAACCATGAATGCTGATGCGCCCATCATTGCGGGCAAATGGTTTCCGGCGGCGCACCTGGATTATTATGTGGCGCGGCCTTACTATTTTAACCTTTTGGCTGTGGGCGAACTGGATCGCATACACAAATATGCCTGGATCAATCGCGAGCGACCGGAATTGCGCCTGGGTGGCGATGCTTATTATATTACCAATAGCCGCAACTACACCGAGCCCGATTTTTTAAAGCCCTACTTTGCCTCCATCGATGCGCCCGAGCAGGTGCGCATTTATAAAGGGAATAAGCATGTGGAAAACTTCTTCGTGTTCCGGCTGCGCTACTGCCTTAGCCGGCCACCGGATGTGCTCGAATCTTATGGCCTGATGGAAGATATGATTGGTGTAGAGGAGGAATAAATAATGAATTAGGGGAGTTTCTGATTTTAGGAAATACCCCAGTTTTCTATTTTCAAATTAGCAACCCTGCTAAACGCGCTCTCATTGTTGATTACCAAAATAAACCCTAAGCTCTTTGCATGTGCCGCAATTAAAGTATTTCATTCGTCAAATGATTCTCTGGTTTGCGGCATCAGCTGTTCTCTGTGTTCCATAAAATCCTCAGTGAAATTATTTAAACTTTCCAAATAATTTATTTGGCTTTGATATTTAATGGGGAGAATTTCCATAGATTTACTGAAGCCCGGTGTAATTAAACCTAAAAATGAATGACCAAATCAGTCTGGGCATGACGGGGAGTTCTTTCTTGAAAACACAAAGTCAGGGCATGACGTGAAATCATACCCTGACTATAAAATTATCTAACAAAAACCTTTCGGCTGCTGATGCCTTCGCTCGAAATTACGCTTACCATGTACCAGCCCGTGTTTAAGTTTAACGGGATTTGCTGCAAACCGTCGATACAAATTTTGCTGTGCAGCATTTCCTGTCCGGTAATGTTGTAAATCCGGATTTCAGCATTCAAAACTCTGTTACAATCTAAATAAAGATTGTTGTCGAAGGTATAAATATCCAAATCCCGGATGGTAGAATTATCGGCAATGCCGGTACTTCCTTCGAGGTGGAGCTTAAACCTGCTTTCGTCATCACTGGGTGTGGCATCGAAGCTATAAGCCTTGCCATCGCTCAATACCGTGAAGGTGTTCAGGTAGCTATCTTCGAGGGTAACTTTATCGATTCTGGCCCATTTTCCGAATGTTTCGATTTCGAAGATGATTTGTTGTTCTTCGCTAACTTTGAAATAGAGCGGAACGATGGTGGTTTCATCGGTAGGCTTAAAAGCATAAACCGAAGCTCTGACCTCATCGGAGCATATCGCGCTTAGGTAGGGAATTTGGGTAAAGGGATACAAATACCTCGAATCGTATTCCCACTCGAAGGCCTGCGAAGCGTCTTCGTTGGCCACCAGCCAAAAATGAACGGATAAATCGCCAAAGTTAGCCAGCACTTTCATAAACTCGCCGTGGCTCTTATCTTTTGCACCCGAGCCATGGGTTTGCTTGGCGCGATCGAAAGTAACGCCGGGTGTGCCAGCTCCGCTTTCGGCCTTAACGAAAATACCCTGGCCTACTGCCAAATCCCTGTTGCCATTGGGAGGAAGGGGTTCCCAGGCACCACTCGAAACATCCAAGTAGTGTGGCGATGAAACCTGAACGCGGTCAACATCGTCCCAGGCATATTTTGACGGGTATGGATTACCGATAACGCTCCATCCGGTATTGGTGATGGGCAGGTCGATCGTATAATCCTCATCGACATTCAGCGGGCCGGTAAAAGATTTCGTCCCCGCATTGGCAGGCAAATATCCCACGAGGTAGCCGGTAAGCGGATCAAAGACATCGAACCATGAGACTGGATTACCACCATGGAAATTCCGCCAGATATTTATGTTTTCATCGTAGGCATAGAGTTCATCCTCGCCAGCTACTGGTGCAAAGTCGGAACCGGCCATAGCCATCCCGAACACAGGTGCCGAAATACAATTCCAGCCATCCATATTGGTGGTATAACCTGCGATGTCTTTCTGCACGTAGGCAGAGCCGTTTACTGTAAGATTTTCCTGGCCCATCAAAGTAGCTCCATCTTCGAGTGTAATATTATTACATACAGCCGCAGCACCAATGGTTGGGTAGGTCGCGAGGCTGGCAGGTATTATTGCATCGTTTGACGCACGTGGAACTCCATAATTCCAGTTGCCAGCGGTATGCCAGTCGTTGCTTTTGGCAGTGCCTGTCCAGGTGGTTGGAGCCTCTTTAACATAAATATCATCAACATACAAATAGTATTGGTTGGCATCACTGTATCCATGGAAACCTACGTAATAAATCCCCGTTGTTGCTGGGGTAAAAGTCCCGCTTCCTGTTAACCAATCGGCGCTGCTTATATTATTATCGTCAAAAATAGGGATGCCGCTCATACCCGCTGAAGATGCCGATGTTCCCCAGTCAACTGCCAGTTTCTCAGGGTAACTGGAATTATGTGCCCTATAAACAAAATCAAGCTCATAAGCGACGCCGCCTGTTAAACTTAAGCCTTCTGTGAAAAACCAGTCGTCCATCGCTAATGATCCATTATAACCAATTCTTGCAGAATTTGGGGAGCTGTGATGAGTTGTTGACGTCTCCCATAACTTGCTGTCACCATTGGTATTTTCAACAGTCATACAAACCGGGAAAGCCGGGGCTGTTACCCCATCAAAATTTTCGGTATAGGGGACTGTTGTTGCCAAACATCCGGTTATAAAAGTACCCGGCCCTTCCCATGTGCTGTTATTGCCCAAGGGTTTAGGCAGGCATTCGTGAACAATAATACCACCGGCATTGGGACTTACCCAATAATCAAACAATGGTGAATCTGCAGGAGGTGGATCTCCAACTTCAAGGATTTGAATATTCTGTCCCCAAATATCTATCGAAACCCATTCGGGATTGTAATCTTCGATAATGTAGGATAATTCTATCCATTGAGGTACTCCGGGTACAATAAGGGTGGGTGCAGGCGTTGGTGACCTTTCAATGAATACTTCAAATTCAGGTGTGGGGAAGCCCGGGCCTTCCCATAAGTCATTGCTCCAGTTAACAACGTAGAAAAGTTCACCAGGGGCAATCCCATCAAAAGATTGCACCCAGAAACCCATCTTGATTTTTTTCATACGGGTAAGGTCGAGAGGGTCGTTGTAGAACCAAACATTCCACCAGGGTTGGTCAGGATCAGGATCAGGATCTAAATATTCCCACCAAACGCCAGTCTCACCGGGCTCATCAACTGTTCCTCCACTAAACGGTAGCAGAAGATCTCCAGGACCGGTATTATCCATGGCCATCCAGAAATAATCAACATCCGGGGTTTCAAAGCCGCAATCGGTACGCACATACCAATCGTATTCCGTGGCAGCCTGGCCACCTGTCCAGGTGTATGAGTTTCCGGGAATGCCCGAAGCGGTGGGGATAGTGCCAGGCCCCGGGGCTCCGATTTCATCAACATCAACAAAGATGTCGAAAAATGAATCGGGAGTATATTGCCATTCAAGGTCAGCTCCATTAGTGGTAATATTTGTTTCTGTTAGGTTGCTTGGGGGGAGGCAGGATGGTGCTTCTTCAATGGTAACATCATCAATGCAGATATCACACAGATAGTCACCTACATCTTCATTTGCTAAAAACCTGAGCTGAAGGTTGGCATTTGTGTGCGCTGTTAAATCTAATGTTGCTGCTATCCATCCGTTGTTTGCAGCTAAGGTCAATTGGCTGGTTTGCCAGGTAGTGCCATCATACACATCCACATCAAGTGTTGAACCTGATTGGCCACGTCCTATCCAATAATAAAATACCAACTGTGGAGCAGTAAGGCTTGTGGTATTGTAAATAGGTGACAATAGATTTGAAGGGTCTGCATCATGAGGTGATGAATCATCAATCCATGCAAAATACCCTGAACCTGTGGTATGGTCGGCAGTAGCCCCATAACCAGCAGAAGTTCCGTATAACCATGACTCACTATTAGCCGGGTCATCTTCCCAGCAATTTGGAATAGCACCACCATTTTCAAAATCCTCAGTTACTGGGAAGGATGTAATGGATGCACAGGCAGTAGTAAAAGTACTGGGCCCGGTCCAGGTGCTGGTACCCTCATTATCCTCATCACAATCGCTACGCACATACCAATCGTAAGAAGTATTAGCAGAGCCTGCAGCGTATGTATACGGATTAGCTGTTATATCATCAGCAGTTGGTGAAGTATTCTGAATCGGAGCAGAACCACCTGCAGCAACCACATAAATATCCCAATGTGAACCCGAAATATCTGTCCAGCCTAAATCGGCACCTGAAGCAGTAATATTGGTTTCGGTTTGGGTCGTTGGGGGAAGGCAGGAAGGAATTTCTTCCCAAGTAAAATCATCAACATAAATGTATCGATAAGTCCCTCCTAACCCATGTTTAAATGCAATATACTCATCTGCTGCCGTATAACTTGGGCCAAAAGCCACTGTGTATTCTGTATAAGTATTCGTTAAACTTATGGTTATAAAACTTGTGAATGTGGCATCATCTGTAGGGTCAGACATTGTTCCAACAATTAAATCGCAAACGGTAGAACCACTCTTTGCATAAAACCGTATTTGATTTGACTGACTTGTCAAATCACTTAATTGGGGTGTTATTAAAAGAAGCGTTGCCGCAGCATCATTTGAATTATATAATCTGGCATGATTTGGTGAAGAATACGGTGTACTAAATGTGTAAGTACCAACAGTAGCAGAAGAAGTTGAATTCACAATACTTGACCAGCAAATAGGTAAGTCTGGTGCGGTTACCCCATCAAAATTTTCTGAAAAGGTTGCCGTAAATGCTTCACAGGGAGATGAGCCAATTACATCCACAACTGCCGAAGCTTTGGTTCCTCCTCCAACGTTGGTAATAGTACCATCATAAACCGTAGCGGATGCTGTAGGATGAAATCTGACATAAATTGTTGTGGCTGCCAAAGTAGCACTTGTATAAGGGACCAGAACACTGCCACCAAAACCTGCAGCTGTGGTAAGGGATACCTCAAAACCTGCAGGTGCAGTAACCGTAATGTTATCAGGAAAACCGGTAAGGTTGTTTCCTGAAAGGGCATAGCTTTGTTCAGCAGAAGTATTACCACTTGCAATAGAGCCAAAATCAAGTGAAGCAGGAACAACTAATAATACCGGGGAAGTAGCAACTGTAATATTTACAGTGTAATCTTCTGTCTCGCCATAAGTTGAACTGGGATTGCATGGTTCTGGATACGAATTATATTGTTCAATAATTCTCATTCTTGTACTACCTAAGGTAGCAGTTGCAGGAACTAAAATATTTGTAGAGACTGTTGCAGATGCTCCTGAACCAAGATCAAATGCTTCATCTGTATCAAAATTATAATCCTGGTTCCAGTCTATCCATGCCCTTACATAATCAGTATAGGTTCCAGATTCAAAAGAAACATCTAATTGGACAGTTGTACCTTGTTCAATATCCGTTGATTGAGCAGTGTAATCACCATAGCTACCAGCTCCTTCTTGCCCTGTAGTATTATTTATGGTATTAAATGTAACATTTGTAATCCAATCATCTGTGGTATTAGAAAATGTTGACGCACAATACGAAGGCGCTGCAGTTGTAAAACTCCATATCGCGCATCCGCTTGCAGGCCCAACTGCATTCCAGGGAACAACTTTCCAGTAATGAACTGTGCTTGTTGCCAACCCTGAATAAGCATAAGTAAGAACATCACCCTGATCGGTGCCAGCTACAATGCTTACAGGATCAGTGATTCCTCCACCATCAGTACCAAAGTAAAGATAATAACCGGTGGCATCGGCTGCGGTATTCCATGTAAGGTTCCCATCAACGGCTACATCTGTTACTGCATCAAGTGGGCTAACCGGAGTTGTGCAAGCTGGAGCAACCAAAGGTGTTGGGTCAAACGCACAAATATCAAAAGTTCCATTGTTATTTCCACCATACTCCCAAAATCTAATATAGATTACCTCACTCGGGGTTAATCCGGTAAGTTCAAGCATTGGCATCGCTCCATTTTCACTACCATCATCATTACATTCGATATTTGCCAATGTACCACAAGTGCCTGAATATGCATTCATTGCCCCATCAGTTATAACTCCGGTATTTGAATTAATAGTAACAGCACCAGTTGCCGGAACTGTAAACCAAAACCAAACATCAGAACCCTGATAACCACCACAAGTAGGGGCAGGTAATTCACCTGAAGCTGTTGCGCCTTCGGTAGTGTATGTTGCGTATGAGCAAGATGTGCCAACGCTTAGCTCAATGGCACCTCCACAAAGATCATTAGCAGGCGGTGTAAAACCAGTTCCATCCAAAGGAATATTTGTTGTCTGTTTAGTGATATCATCTACAATGGTTAAAAAGGCTGTTTTAGCCCCATCACTTGTTGGGCAAAATTTTACATCAACCGTTTTATCTGTGGGCAAAGTCATTGGGTAGGAATTACCATCAGTTAGTGTAAACTCTGAAGCATCTGTTCCTGTAAGGGATATTCCCCCACTCGCTATAGTTATTGTACCAGCCCCTGTATTACTTAAGGTAAATGTTTGGTCAGATGAACATGTTCCAGTTTCAACAGAACCGTAATCATAAGTGCTTGGCAAAACACTTATTACAGGTGTTGTTGCAGTATAGTAAAACCGCATATTAGAATAATAATTAGAAGCACCATCATAATTTGGTGGTGTTTCACTATCTGCATAGCCATACAAGCAACGTGTAACTCCACCATCTGTTTTGTAGTTTCGGTAATATGTAGAAGCATAAGCACCGAGGTCGCCCCAAATTATCTCAACAATTAAATTATCGGTTCCGTTATAAGCAAAGTCAGTGATGTCGATTGAATTCCATCCAGTAGCAGTGGCAAGGGTATAGCTTGCACTATAAAATACCTCGGTAGCCCCTGTCATATCAGCATAAGCACCAGATGTTAAAGATGCATCTGATGTATGCAGAAAATTAATAGTAAAATCTACCAAATCTGCATTTGAGCTTGCAATTCTTTCGATGTCAAACCCTATGCTGGTAAAAGTTTGTGCGCTACCAAGTTCTGATTGCAGATACAACATTTGGGTTTTGTTATTCTCATAATAATTACATAAAGGGTAGTAATAATGAGGATAATTGGAAATCCCTGTTGTCCCTGTACCAATTTCCACAAAAGATTGTGAAAATCCTGTTATGGCAAATACCGCTGTAAAAAGCCATAACATTAAAAGTTTTGTAAATTCTCTCTTCATAACATTGAGGTTTAGATTAATAAAAAATTCGTTTTTTATTATAGATTTATTCCATAAAATTCAAATTTTCATCTCCTGCAAAAACCTGCTTCATTTCCTTTTTTCATTCTTTTTTTTGCAGACAGCAAGTATAGGCAATTTTTTAATGTGAATAACCCCGGCTGTTAAAAATATTTGTGGAGTTGATTAAATTGAAAGACAAAAATGCCTGGCAGATAGCCGCAAAGCCCACAGGACACCAAGAAACACAAAGGCTAATTTTTCTTTGTGGAAATTTGTATCTTCGAGCCTTGATGGTTTTCAGTGAAAATGGCTTACGGCATTTCAGGTAATTGCTTACAGCACATAGTCAGGGCATCACTTGAAGCCATACCCTGACGGTGTTTAGTCAGGGCATGACCCGAAGTCATACCCTGACGGTGTTTTAGTCAGGGCATGGCTAGGAGTCATACCCTGACGGTGTTTAGTCAAGGCATGACCCGAAGTCATACCCTGACGGTGTTTAGTCAGAGCATGGCTAGGAGTCATACCCTGACGGTGTTTAGTCAGGGCATGACCCGAAGTCATACCCTGACGGTGTTTTAGTCAGGGCATCACTTGAAGCCATACGCTGACGTGCATACCCTGACTATTTCAGGTGTTTGCCGATCATTGCCCCGAGTTTGTTTTTATCGATGGGCTTCGAAATGTAATCGTTGCAACCTGCTTCGAGGGCTTTTTCGCGGTCGCCGGTAAGGGCATAAGCGGTTTGGGCTATGATAATAATATCGCGATTAAATTTACGAATCTCGCGGGTGGCTTCATAGCCGTTCATCTCGGGCATTTGTATATCCATCAGCACCAGTTCGATGTCCGGGCTGGTGCGGCAGGCTTCCACTGTTTCTTGTCCGGTTCGGGTATAGATAATCTCGCGCCCGAACTTTTTTACCACCATCGAAATAAGTATGCGTGAAGGCTCATCGTCTTCGGCCACGAGTATTTTAAATTGCTTATCTAAGTTAATTTCATCAAGAGGCAATAGCTCCTTTTTGCGCATTTTATCTTTGGCTCCTACACGTTTAAATGGGATAGTAAACCAGAAAGTACTCCCACCCTCAATTCCTGCTAATAGATCTGTCTGTTCTGATTCAAGCCAGATTTTTCCACCCAGCATTTCCACAAAAGCCTTAGAAATAGCCAGACCCAGGCCGGCTCCCTGGCGGGCCATCTTATCGGCAATGTCGGCCTGTACAAAGCGTTCGAAGACGGCTTCCTGCCTGTCTTTCGGGATACCAATCCCGGTATCTTTTACATAATATTCCAAAAAGTCGCCCTTCACATTATAACCAAATTTGATAGTCCCTTTTTCGCTGTATTTGATGGCGTTTTTCACCAGATTGATCAAGACCGAATACAGTTTATCATGGTCGGTTTTTATTAGGGCATCGCTGTCGGACATGGCAATATCAAAGCTAAGCAGCATCCCCTTGGCCTCCACCTCGGGATCGAAGAAAGCATAAATGTATTCGATTTGCTCGTTAATATTTCCATCCTGCATCTTGACTTCCACTTGTCCTGATTCGATTTTGGAAATACTAATAATATCGTTGATAATATTGAGCATACGCGCACCGCTCTTTTCGATAACGCTAATATACTGTTGCTGTTCTATTCCGCTCAATTCGGGATCTTTAAGCAAATCGGCAAAGCCCAGGATGCCGTTCATGGGCGTGCGTATTTCGTGGCTCATGTTGGCCAAAAAAGCCGATTTCATTTTATCGCTTTCCTCAGCCTTAACTTTCTGTTTCTCGAGTTCCTGCATTATTTCCGAGTTTAGGGCAAGCTGCTGCTGCAAGTCTTTGGTTTTACGACGAACTCTGGCTTGTAAAATCCTGTTTGCAAACACCAGCAAAAGAAAGATTAAAACAATTAGAATTCCTGCAATGAGTATATATTTCAGGTAATATTTCCAGTCGATGTAATTTCGATTGTAGGGGCTTATCCATTGGTCGTAAATGCGCTGGTATTCGCCATTGGCCAAAATTACCTCCAGGCCGTTGTTAAGCAACTTAGCCAATTCGGGTGCATCTTTGGAAACTTTAAAACCCATATTACGTTCCAAAATCCGATGCTCGAGCGGACGTAGATAGTTTTTGCCCAGTTTGTCGGCATAATACATACTCCCTACCCTTTGTCCAAATATGCAGGTTACATCGTCTCTATCCAACGTTTTTATTAACCGCTCATAGTCGTCAAGGTACAGAAACTTAGCCGATGGGTTTATGGAAAGCGTGTAATATTCGAGCACATCATTTTTCCATAAGGCCACAAGGGGTTCTTTGAGCGACCGGAAGTATTCGAGAGAAAAGTTGGGAAAACGCTTTTTATTATAAAAAAAACAATGGGAGGTATTGATTGCCGACCGGGTATAAATGTAATTATCATCGGAACCGCCGGGATAGTGAGTACCTCCGATAGCCTGAATTTCGCCCTTGTCCAGGGCTTCGTTAATGGCGTTCCAATTATCTCCGCTGATATTAATATCCGAATCAGACAGCTTTTTTATTGCATTGGTAATATCAATATTAAAACCAACCAGTTCGCCTTTTTCGTTCAAATAATTGTAGGGAGGATAGCCATTACTAAACATGATTTCGTATTGCGCCAATACCTTGCAGGGTGCCAGGGCAAGAAATAACAACAGGAATAAAAAAACAGATTTCATAAATATTTTTTTTTACGAACTTGTTAGGAGGCAAAAGTAAAATTGTTTTTTAATGAATGCGTAATTTCTGAATTGCACGGCCATAAAAAAGTCTTGAATAGCTTGCTCAAACGAGGGATTTCCTTAGTTTTGTAGGCAAATAGTAATGGATATGAACAAGAGGTTTCGATGGATTGAAGCACAATTAATAGTTTTCGTACTGTTGGCAATATTTTCTGCAAACCCGTTAATTTCTCCCATTTTTGCTCAAAAAGAAGTTTTGAATAAGCAGGGTTTTCAAGCCGATGCCTCAACATTAAACGATTCTGCTGAGGCACTGCTCAACAGCGATTTGGATAAATCCATCATTTATGCAAAGCAGGCTCTCGATTTGAATAAGGGAAGCGATCCTCTTATCCAAAAAGCCCGTTCGCAGCGCATTATTGCCGATGCGTGGTATTACAAAAATGAATACCTCAAAGCCATCGAATTCTATATGGCTTCGGCTGAAACTGAGAAAAAAGAAAGTGGGGAAATGACCAGGAATTACCATCTCCGGCTTAGCGATGTGGGTTTTTGCTATATGAAACTTGCCATGTACAATAAAGCCGATGCCTATTATTTGCAATCGCTCGAAATTGCCCGAGCCCTTGGCGATACCTCCGAAATGGCTTCAAACTTGAACAATTTGGGATTCAACGCAGGTGGTCGTGGTAACTATGGCAAAGCCATTTCCTATTTTGACCAAACCCTTTCGCTCGACCTGAAACGAAAAAATGATGAAGACATCTCCGTGGATTTGAATAATATCGGGAAGGTGTATTTTTCGTGGAAAAAGTACGACAGGGCTTTGGAATACTATCGGGAGTCGCTTGCAAGAGCCATTGCAGCAGGAAATAAAAATATGGAGGCTATAAGGCTGAGTAATATTGGCCAGGCTTACAACGCGATGGATGAAACTGAAAAGGCTCTGGATTATCTGAATCAGGCACTGGACTTGGATCAAAAGTTGGGGAACATCGAAAAAACAGGTATCCGGCACAGCCATCTTGGCCTGGTGTATTTAAAACAGGGGAAGCATGAGGAAGCCTTCGAAAGCTTAACTAAGGCCATAGGCATATTTGAAAAAACCAACAATGTCCCATCCAAAATCATCACCCTCAATCACCTTGGCGATCTGATGAAGGCCCGGGGCAAATATGATGAAGCACAGCGTTATTTCAACGAAAGCCTTGATTTATCAAAACGCTTAGGACTTAAGGTTCAGCAGATGCGCTCGGCGAAAAATATTTCAAACATTTATAAAAAAACAGGCGATTTTGAAAATGCCTTGCGCTATTTTGAAACATACACCCAGCTTAAGGATTCGATTTTTGATGAAGAAAAACATCGCCAGTTGGCCGAATTTGAGGCACGCTACGAAACCGAAAAAAAAGAACAAGAGAATGAACTGCTTCGGCAGGATGCGAAAATTCAACGCAAGCAAAAAACCATTTTTATTGTTTCGGGGATAGCCTTACTGTTTATCGCTATTTCCTTTATTATCCTTTTTTCGTACAAGCGGAAATCGCTAATCCAAAAACAAAAACTTTACGAAAAAGAAAATCAACTTCACCATCTCGATATCGAAAAAAAGGAAAAAGAAAATCAACATTTGCAGGATGTGCTTTTTGCCGAAGAGCAAATCAATAAACTTCAAACTGAAAAAATACAACAAAAAAACCGCGAGCTTTCCACGGCAACCGTGCATATCCTAAACAAAAATGAGGTGTTGGGAAACATCCGCAAAATGGCGGGGGACTGGATGCGTGATGCGGACTTTGAAAAAAGCAAAAACATGAAAAAGCTCATCAGGGAAGTGGAAAACAATACCGACCTTGATGAGCAGTGGAACCAGTTTAAGCTTCATTTCGAATCAGTCCATAAAGGATTTTTTGAGCGACTTATGCAGCAATTCCCTACACTTACCCAAAACGAACTAAAGCTATGCGCCTACCTGCGTATGAATCTTTCGACCAAGGAAATTGCCCAGATGTTGAATATCGGCACCGAATCGGTAACAACAAAACGCTACCGCCTGCGCAAAAAACTGATGCTTGAAAAAGAGGAAAACCTGGTGGGATTTATCGGGGGATTTTAAATAATGGTAATTTGCCTTCGGCGTAATCCCGAAAAGTAGAAAATTTTCAATTTTCGTAACTTTTCGAGGATGCTCGAAAAACTATGAAATCGAAGATTTCTGGTTTTTCGGCATTTAGCTTCGCTGTAATTTGCGCTTCGCGCGTGATTTGCCTTCGACGTAATTTGCTTCGCGTCATTTAGCTTCGCGTAATCCCGAAAATTAGAAAATCTATGATTTTCGTAAATTTTCGTGGATGCTCGAAAAACTATGAAATCGAAGATTTCTGGTTTTTCGGCATTTGCGCTTTGCGCGTTATTCATAGTTACCACAAAAATCATAAAGCACTACTTTGTGTTTCTTTGTGTCTTAGAGTCTTTGTGGCTATGCGTCATTAATTTACCACTCGAAGGCTCAAAGTATCACAAAGGGGATTTAATGCGACTAAAAAAAGTTATACAAAATCTATTGTATCCTTTTAGCGTGTACTACATTTTTAATAAGAACGATATCAGCCGTAACTTTGTAAATGATGATATAGTTGTTCTCAAAAGGCACACACTGATAATTTCTTTTTGCAAATGATTTATGTCGGCACAACGGATATTTATCGGCCATAATGGCGAGTGATTCAATAAATAGTTTTAAACGGGTGAGAAATTTTAGGGAGTTTTCAGGATACCCTTTATCAGCAATGTATTCTCCAATTTTATTAATGCTTTGTTCTGCTCTCGGAGATATTTTCACAATCATCGGGAAAACTTTTTAAAAAGTCTCTCAAAAACTATATCAAGGTCTTCGCCATCACTTTCTTGTTCCATCATCATTGCCAGGGTTTCCTGTTCTTCATCGCTTGCTGGCCTTCCACTCTCAAACCATTCATCATCAGCTATTGGAACGTCATCTGAGGAGACTTGATAGCCATTGGCCTTCAGGAAGGAAGCAAGGGCAATCGCTTTTCTAGTGCTTTCTATTTCAACTGTTAGTTTCATATGATCAATATTTATGTGTACAAAAATAGGTAAAAAGTATTTTTAAGCAAACTATAAAAAAAATCCAAAATTGAAAATCCTGAATTCCCTTATGAAATTCGCGCTAAAGGAAGATTCCCTGATCTTGTTGCTGAACTGGCTTTTGGTTTGCATTTCGTTTGTACCGGGAATTCTGAATTCGTCAAGCTGAAATTGACAATTCATGCTAAATTGAAGGGTTTTTCCTTTACTGCTTTTATAGACAAAGTATGAACGTCTTTTTAACCCCACTATACCAGAACTTTACGAAAAAAACAAATTGACGGTGTTCATATAATGTCTATACCCAAAATTTGCTTTTACCCTGTGCCCAAGCCGATCTTTGTAGCCTAATATTTTTGTTACCATGCGTCAACATTTTACCATCACAATTCGAGGAAATTTACAGCACAAAGGACACAAGCTGCGAACCATGATATTGGCCGACAAGTATCATATCACAGGATCGGTTGCCGAGGACGAGCATAAAATAATTATCGATGCCGAGGGTGAAGCAAAAGAACTGACATTTTTTATGGATGAGATAAACAAACAACAAGCGGCGATGAAGATACAAGACAGCACGATGGAATTATGTAACGGGCCGCTTCGATATTTTGATGAATTCCGCATTTTATAATTTAACCTAACTAATACTTATTATTATGAAAAATTTTACTTTTCTATTATTAATGGTGATTTCCCTTTCGACTTTTGGGCAAAAAGTAACCAACACCTGGGATGGTAGTTTTAACAGCTACTGGCACAACAACGGCAACTGGTCGCTGGGGCACATCCCTACCGCCACCGAAGATGTGGTAATCCCCAACGGAATGCCACGCTACCCTTCGGTTGACTTCTATGACGAAGAAATCAAATCCCTGACCATTCATAGTAATGCCGAGGTCAGGATCTACGATCACATATTTAAAGTAACTGGCGATGTAATCATTTATGGGGCACTCAAAATACTGCATGCGGATGCCAGGCTTGAGTGTAACGATATAAGCTGGGAAAGTGGTTCTGAAGCGCAAACTATCGGCAACTGCGATATAATGGTGTTTGGTACCTGGGAGTTTAAGGTGGGTGCCAATGTACAACTCGACGAGGGCAGAGCCTGGTTTTACGGGAGCAACGATCAATACATCAGAAGCAAAGATGCTGACTGCTATTTTAACGATATTTACGTTCAGAAAGATGGCGGCGTTTTTGCCCTTAGTGGCCAATCTTCAGCAACTTGCAAAATTAAAGGTAGCTTTGTCATGTCAGGGTCAAATTATAATTTTCTCAGTTACTCCAGTCAAAGTATTCAAATAGGAAAATACCTTCTAAATGGCAATCCAGGTATAAATATCGCTTTGGATATGGGTACTATCGAAATTACCGATTATCCAATAAATTTTATATTTAAGCCCCAGCCCGGAGATTATATCAATAATCTCGTTGTAAATTCCGGAACTTATGACCTTGATTTTAGCCCAACTTACACCAGCATTTTCGAAATTAAGGGCGATGTTACCATCAACTCAGGACGACTGGATGCCAACGGAATGAACTTGCTGGTTGGCGGTAATTGGGATAATAATGTGGGGCTTTCCGGTTTTGTGGAAAGAGATGAAAAAGTTACCTTCAATGGCAGCGGCCACCAATACTGCTCGGACGAAACCTTTTATACCCTCGAAATTGATAAACCCTCGGGCGCATTAAGGATGCAGGGCAGCGATGTGGTGTGCGCTGAATACGACTGGACCGATGGAGCTATTGATGTGCTTTCGGGGAGCTTTACCGCCAATGGACTTTTGGATGCCGGAATTGCCGGCGAATGGTACGTTAACGATGAGGTACACATCCATCAAAACGTGGGCTATATTGATCTTCTGGGAGACCTGCATATTTTTGATGGGGGTTACATGCACGTCTATGGTGGCAGCGGCGACAGCTACTGGCCTTATGGCGCATCGGGAAGCCACTTTGAAATTGAAACCGGAGCTTCGCTGAAGTTTTATGATGTGGGTATTAATATCAGGCCTACCGGCACCCTAACCACCGATATAACAGGGGGCTGGATTGGAATGGCAGGCGATTTTAAAATTGATCGGGCTGACTTTTATGCACCAGTTGCTATATGGGCCATGCAGGGAATCACAGATACGGAGGTGGAGATTATCCAGGGACAAATAAATCAGTTGGACATCGCAAAACAAAACGGCAAAGCCAGTAAAGAAAACTTAAATAAGAATATCCCTGAACATGCGATGCACGTTTTCGATACGAAAAAATACAGCAAGAGCAAGTATGTTTCTACCGGAATTTATACCACCGGATTCAACGGCAGAGATGGAAAGGTACACAGCCCTACGCGAGCCAACACTGTTAGTGTTTCAGCTAACTTTAGCTTGCAAAATATGAACATTTATGGAGGTACATTCGACCTTAATGGACATACAGCCAATATTTCAGGAGATATGGTTGTTCACGACGGCGGCATTTTGAAAATGACCAATCCGCTTGATGAATTGAATTTAAGAAACCTTGAATGGCGGTCAGGATCGGCTGACCTGATTACGAAAGGTGAGATAAATGTAAGTCGCTACTGGACATTCAAAGCCGGAACCGAGGCTCATTTAGGTTCGGATAACACTGTCCGTTTTACTGGTGGGGGTTTTTCATCCATTTATAACTACGATGACGATGCCTTTTTTGGAAGTATAGCCTTGCAAAAAAATGCCGGATCGAGCGTTTATCTGCATGAGCTTAGCACCTATCCTATCCATTGTGTCGGGGATTTTTCGATTGAAAACAATAATAATTTTTATCCCCAAACCAAAACCCTTATTGTAGATGGGATCCTTGACATCCAAAATGGCAGCGCGATTTACCTGGAGGATGAAGGCGGCCAGCTTATCAACAATTCTGATATGGACCTGACCGGCAAAATTGAAGTACTGGACGGCTGCGAAGCAACCATCAATGGCAAGTTTGGTATATATCCTACCGGTGAACTGATCATTGGAGGGGGAACTTTCATTGTAGAATCAAACTACTGGTCAGGTATCTATGGATCGTTAATACTAACGGATGGCTTGTTGGATTTCAGGAACAGTATCTTTGTGGACCAAAATGCCAGCACTGCCATTTCGGGTGGGCTTTTTAAAGTGGAACACAGTTTTGATGCTAAGTGGCCGGGAACTTTTGAACCTACAGGCGGAACCGTTGAGTTTTACACCGAATCGCTATCCAGTATTGAATGTACCAACGGCAACTTTTTTTATAATCTTGATATAAATGACTGCAACAGTGCGTTTCCTGTAGCCGATCTTTTGGTTGCTAACGACCTAAATATCCATACCGGGATTTTTAATGTTATGGGTCATACTGTGGAGGTAGCTAACAACGTAAGGATTTACGGAACCTTAAAAATGACCAACAGTTTGGGTGTATTGGAATGTGGAAACCGGATTTATTGGAAGCCCGGATCGGATGATAACATTACGGCAGGCAACATATATTCCGCTTCATGGACCTTTGAGGAAGGCACTAATGCAATGTTGGGAACAGGAAATACAGTGCACCTAAGCTCGGGTAATTCTCCTTACGATCCAGATGCTGAATTTGGAAACCTGGTAATGGGTTCATGGTCCAAATCCGGAACACCAACAAAAAACCAAGCTGAAGGAGGAATCGGGAAAACCCCTCATTCTGTTGAAGGGTCTTTCGCTTTAGCTCCTATTGATGGTAAAACAGTTTATCCAAGACGTGTAGCGGGAAACTGCACCAACCTTCCTGGTTCTGGGTGGATCTCCTATAATGATATCATAGTTCAGGGAACCCTGGATATCCAGGATGGAGCCTCTCAAACATTGTATTCTGATAATACAATTACTACCTATTCCGATTTTACCCTGAACGGTGAACTCGACCTCAATACACAAGGCAATGCTTATGTAGAAGGTGCTTTCGAAATTGCTACAACAGGAGAGCTGATTATTGAAGGCGGTGAATTTATTGTGGAAAATAGCAGTCCAAGCTACAACGATATTTATGGAACAATGACCATGACCGATGGTTTATTCTGGATTGATCACAATATAAGATTTTTTGAAGCAGCAACTGCAAATATATCAGGTGGGATGATTAGGTCAAGTGGGTTGTATGCCACATTTCCCGGCACCTTTTTACCTACCGGAGGAACAGTTGAGATACAAACATTAAATAACAGCTATGGCGGCATCCATTGTATAAACGGTAACTACCTCTACAATTTGAATGTAAATCGCGGCGGATCGGACGGTGGCGCTCATCTTTATGAAGATATATTAGTAAGCCATGACGTAAATATTTTACTTGGGAAGTTGTGGCTTGAGGGTAAAACGGCTACCGTACAGGGAAACACAACCATTCATGATGGTGGCCTTCGAATGTTAAATTCGACAGATGTATTAAATGCCGGCGATGACCCTACTGACGAGATACGCTGGACATCGGATGCTACATTGAAAAAGAATGAAATGGGAAGGATAAATGTATTTGGCAACTGCACCATTGAAAATGGTGTAAACGATAGCATCTCTGAAGGCCAGACCCTGGCATTTGTTGGAACGGGAGACCAGAATCTGGAGAATTATTCAATTGCAATGTTTGGCACCATCGAACTGGATAAACCTTCCGGCGAACTGATTATACCCAAAGATTCCGAAGTTACCTGCCAGAGCTACGACTGGACTTCCGGTACATTTACACTGGACGGCGGCAACTTCACCGCCAACGACCTGGTGGACGAAGGTCTGTTTGGCACTTACAACTTTAATAGTGGCGAAGCCTGGTTTACACAGGATCCTGCCCAGTTGCCTGATATGAATGGAATTTTTAATATCAGCGGAGCTTCAGTAAACATCCAGGGTGGCGGAGGAATGGCGTGGTTTGCCCATGGTGCCGATGCCGAACTTAATATGAATAGTGGCGAACTTAACTTTATAGATAATGGCGTAAGCTTTGCACAACAGAGCAATAACTTTACTGAAAATATTACCGGCGGAACGCTTCGTACCAATGGCGACTTTATTTTAGGACGCTGGGATTTTGCTCCCACAGGCGGCGAAATTGAACTCACCGGGAGCAGCCAAACTGTGATTGAAGCGGGTCAGGGTAGTACTTTGCACCATTTGGTGATAAACAAAGACGGCAGCGACCGGGGCATGGTTCCCATCACAAATAGCAAGGGAGAACGCATGGCACCACTGGATGCTGCCAGCGTTCAGCTTATCGATGATTTTAAGGTGAGTGGAACGCTGACCATCGAATCAGGAACGCTGGAAACGATGGGCCATAGTATAATCTTTGATGGGGATATAGAAATCAACGATGGTGGCGTTCTTTTGGCCGCCGCATCAAGCACCATCTATCCCGACAATTCATCAAATATTAACGTTAATACAGGAGGCCTACTCCAATTGTATGGCGAAGAAGGGCAAGCCGTAAACTTTGATCCCGGCTATCTTGAATACTTTAACATTAATATCCATAGCGGAGGTGAGATTTCGGCCGAATACACCATTTTCGAAAATATGGGTATCAATGGTTTAAACATTATGGAAGGTGCTACCATCGATCCCCTGCACCCACTCGATAATTGCATTTTTAGAAATGGAGCTGCCAATGCCTCTCATTTATCCATCCACAACAACCAAACGCTTACTATTGATGGTGCTGAATTTACACACTGGGGCGGCGAAAGCTATAATGTCTCAAAAACGAATAACGCCGGCCGTATCACTTTCACCAATTATAGCGGCAACTTTGTTGGGGCTGCAAACGAAAACGACCCCTACAACCGGATCGATTGGTACGAAGACGGGTTGGAAGTAACGCCAGCGAACCGCAATGTGAGCGCAGCCGCAGGCACCACCACTTTCGACCTGACCTCAAATGTAGCCTGGACGGTTACCGAAAATCTGGCTTGGCTATCGGTAAATCCGCCCGCCGGAAGCAATAATAAAGTGCTGGTAGTAGATTATACCGAAAATACTTCTTCGACTCCACGTTCGGGCGAGATCACCATTTCGGGTACGGATGTGCCGGATGTAATTGTTACAGTAAACCAGGCTGGTGCCAATACCGTACTTGATGTAACGCCAGCAAACCGCAATGTAAACGCAGCCGCAGGCACCACCACTTTCAACCTGACCTCAAATGTAGCCTGGACGGTTTCCGAAAGTCTGGCTTGGCTAAGTGTTAGCCCCGCAGCCGGAAGCAACAATGCAACATTGTCGGTAAATTTCATCCAAAACACATCCATCATGCCCCGCAGCGGGAACATTACCATTTCAGCAGCCGGTGCAGCCGATGTAATCGTTACAGTAAACCAGGCTGGTGACGATCCAGTACTTGTGGTAATGCCCGCAAACCTTAATGTGAACGCAGCCGCAGGCACCACTACTTTTGATTTGATTTCAAATCTTACCTGGTCGGTTTCCGAAAGCCTAAGTTGGTTAAGTGTTAGCCCTGCAGCCGGAAGCAACAATGCAAGCATCACGGTAGATTATCTCGAAAACAATACAGGCCTGGGCCGAACAGGAGCAATCACCGTTTCAGCAGCCGGTGTACCGGATCGTATTGTCAATGTAACGCAATCGGGCGAAGTCCCAACCTTAGCTGTTGACCCGGAATTCCTCGACTTTTTGGCTCCCAATGGCATCGGCTTCCTCAATGTATATTCAAACACCAACTGGACAATTACCGATAACATGGATTGGCTGGGATTGAATCTGGAATTTCCTTCGGGTAACGTGGTGGTTTCCGTTTCGGTAAGTATGAACATGACCGGTGCAGTACGCACGGGAGAAATAACAGTGGAAACCGAAGATGGCTCCATCCAGATTATCATTCCTGTTACGCAGCAATATTTTGTCGAACATATTGTTTCGCTGCCTGCAGGCTGGTCGGGCTTGTCGAGTTATGCCCTCCCAACGCCCCCATTTATCGAAGGTGTTTTTGCCGGAATTTCGGATGAACTAATCATTGCCCTCACCGAAGAAGAAATTTACTATCCCGAGTATGGTGTAAATACCATCGGTATGTGGGAGGCTTTTTCGGCCTATAAAATAAAGACAAACGAAGCTGTGGATTTGGAAATCTACGGAAGTACGTATCCAAGCAAATCAATGACAATTCCTACGGGATGGAGTCTTTTACCCGTAATTTCGGAATGTCCGGTAGATGTTGAAGATTTGTTTGCACCGGTAGTTTCAGATATTCAAATCGTAAAAGAGGTAGCCGGCTATGGCATTTACTGGCCGGCCATGGGAATAAATACCCTTGGCACGCTCAATCCGGGTAAGGCATATTATGTGCTTTCGACAGCGGAAGTGCAAATTACCTTTGGGGATTGTGCGAAATCTACTTCTGGAACTCTGACAGGGTTTTTAACCCTGTCAGAGTTGGTTCCCTGGGCATTAACAAACCCTACTGCTTCCACTCACTCCATCGCACTTCCTCAGCTTGCGACTCAAGACTTTGAAAAAGGGAGCATCATCGGGGCTTTTGATGCAACAGATAATTGTTTTGGAATTATAAGTTTAGATGGAACTTCAAACTGCCTTACCATTTTTGGTGACGATGAACTCACCGCTGAAAAAGATGGTTTTGCTGATGGAGAGCAAATCTTCTTTAGAATACTTAAACCATCTACAAAAGAAGAAATCGAACTCATTCCTGAATTTGATTTTGCACTCCCCGCTTATGATGGCAAATTTGCTGAGCATGGCCTTTCGGCGATTACAGGATTCAAAGCAGGAAGCTCTGGAATAGCAGGGCTGAGCATAGAGAATATCCGGGTTTATCCCAATCCATCCAATGGAACTTTTAATATTTCAGGATTATCGTCAAGCGCAGAAATTACTATTACCGATGTTCATGGACAGCTCGTGTTTTCAAAACAATCAAGTTCTGCTTTGCAACAAATCATTGATCTGCAAAATTGCAATCCGGGAATTTATATGATTGGAATCATGCAAAAAGGAAATTCAAGTTTCCATAAACTCATCTTGAAATAGAAGAAAAAAATGGTGTAAAGACGCGCAATTTGCGCGTCTTTACAAATTCCACTTTGTAACGACTACTGCCGGGCTTTGCCCGAGCATAATCGACAACAGGACGGGACTCATAAACGGAGGATTGCAGTTTTTTTTAATGCACCCCGGGGAAGCAATTCTCCGGGGTTTTTTTTGATCAAATCCAGGAAAACCCGCCTGGGATATTATTTCATCAAAATAAACTTTTCGGATACGATTCTGCTTTTATAATAAACATGTACAAAATAACAGCCATTTGGAAATCCCGAAAGCGAAACTGCTATTTTATCGGAATTGATCCTATTTATTTCTTTTAGCTCCATACCCGATGTGCTTACTATTCTTATCAACTTGACTTTGTCCTTTTCCAAAAAATCAATATTCAAAATATTATTTGTTGGGTTTGGATAGATATTAAATGGTGATTGAGTTATGTTGTCCAATCCGTTGTTATTGAATTCGTAAGTTTGATTGGCTTCGGGGTTTATTAATACCATGCTCACTCCGTTGGGCCAAATAACCCTTGCGGAATCAACAGATGTATTTTCGCCCAGGCCAAAATGAAAGCCGGGTGCATTTTGCGAGCCATGACCACTGTTGGTTTTAACTTCCCTTATTTGTACCGTGTTATTGTGGTACAATACAATTTTCGACCCAAGCGTATTGGCAATCCGATAGTTGGTTAAGCGGAAATTAATCCAGTTTTTTCCCGTCCCTTCATTCATGTAAAAGTTGTTTTTGTCGCCATCGTTTCCAACGAATAAATCTAAATCCCCATCATTATCATAATCGCCAAATGCAGCACTCAGGCTTGATTTTGCTTCATCCGACATCGGCTCATTCAATAGTTTTGTAAACAATGTGTCGCTTCCATTTAAATACAGATAATTCTGCCCATTGGCGTTCGAGACAAACACATCAATGTAGCCATCGTTATTGATATCACCACACACCGAACTCATCGAGTTGGCAGAGCTATTTACCAAAGCATTATTCAGCACCTCCTCAAAAATTCCATCATTATTAAAGAACAATCTGTTGTTGCCTTCTTTGGCAATAAAAAGGTCGAATAAGCCATCATTATTAAAATCTTCGATATTGATACTCCTACCAAAAACAGGTTGATTTATCCCTATATCAGGAAGAAATACCTCTTCAAATTTCCCGCCGCCCAGGTTATCGAAAATCTTAAAACCCGAGGCCTCCCCAATGGTAAGCAAATCCAGGTCATCGTCCAGGTCGTAATCGCTCCAAACAGCATCCATTGCCGATATCCCAAACATGGGCACGTCAACAATTTTCTTAAAGGTTTCATCGGGATTATTTTTATACAGGATACTTTCATAGGCATTGCCAACGAATAAATCCACCAATCCATCTTTATCATAATCGCCCCAGGCAGCCACATAAGAGTTTAGGCTGTCGTTAACGATATCGCCTGTGGTGATTTGAGAAAAAATGCCGTTTCCTTCATTTTTGTAAAGATTATTGTTTATCGAAGATACCGGGCCGCCACTACCCCCACCATTTGCCACGAACAAATCAATATTCCTGTCGTTGTTGTAGTCGGCCCACGCACCACAATTTGTGATGGGGCTGGTGGCAGTTATGGGCGTGTTGCTTATTTTGGCAAACGAGCCGTTTCCTTTATTGTGAAATAAGCGGGCATTCGCCGATTTATTCCCAACATACAAATCAACGTTCCCATCGTTGTCGTAGTCGAGCCATGAAATTGTTTCGGATTGGTTGTCGTCGCAACAGAAAACAGAATCATCGCTAAGTTTGAAATACTTTGGTTTTGCCCAAACAATATTACTCCAATCGCTCGAAACATCACCCTTAACGGCCTTTATCCGATAATAGTAATACTGATAATAAATTTGTATGATATCATCCAAAAACACAGTTGCATTTTGGTTTACCACCATGTATTCATGAAAATTTGTGGTGTCCTCAAACGAAACGTCGATAATAAAACCATCCTCATTAATAGCATTATCTTTCCAGCTTAGTTTAACCTGCCCCTCAAAAATCTCGCTCTTCAAATTGCTGGGTTTATACAAAGGCTTAATTGGAGCATCCATTTCATAAATTTCAATTTTTTGGTTTACCGCAATTTCGGCAAGTATTTGATGTGTTCCCATTGGCCAATCAACGATAATACTATCGATTACGCTGGCCGTATTTAAACCAAAATTCAGGATATTTCCATTTTGTGAATGGGATGAACCAAGGGTTCTTACGGTGCGGTTCTGCCATATACCGTTTGTTTTAACATTTACTCTTGCTCCAACGCCAAAGCTATTTGAGGGCGAACCTTTCAATAGGATTTTTATCCAATTGTTGCCATTCCCTTCATTTTGCAATATTTGATTATCAGACTTGTTTATCAGGATGTCGCTAAACCCATCGTTATTGTAGTCATAACAAGACCCAAAGGAAGTAAAATAGTTTGTGGGTTCTACAGAGCTTATTGTTCTGTAGGTAAAGGAGTTGTTGCCGAGGTTGGTATAGAGCTTATGCTGGTATGCCCCGCCGGTGGTTAAGAAAAGATACATATCCAAATCTCCATCGTTGTCGTAATCTAACCAAAAGCCGGTTTTAATCCTTTCATAATACTGAAAAACATCTTCAACCTTCGTAAAGGTTTCATCCCCGTTGTTTTGATATAACCATTCTTTTGTGCTGTTATCATTTAATATGAGCATATCCAAATAGCTGTCGTTGTTGTAATCGCCCCAGGACACAGAAAAAGAGGTGTGGTAGTCTTCGTTGTTTACAATTTGGCCTTCGGTAATTTTATCAAAACCACCCTTTCCGTTATTGCGGAATAAATCATTTTTTTGATTGTTGCCAACGTATAAGTCTATGCAACCATCGTTATTGTAATCGCCCCAGTTGCAGCCATAGGAATATGAACCTCCTTCCAAAATGATTTCTGTAAAAGTTGTGTCGCCATCATATCTGTACAGATTATTTTGCCCATGGTTTACAACAAATAAGTCCAGGTCGCCATCATTGTCGAAATCGTTCCACGCAGCAGTTTTTGTATCCTGCACTTGATTCGTCATGTTGCCGCTTGTAAGCTTCCGGAAAGTGCCATCACCATTATTACGAAATAAATTATTTGCTTGATGCTGACTTGCGAAATACAGATCCAAATATCCATCGTTGTCGTAATCGCCCCAAACGCAAAAAAACTCATAATCTGTTTCAAAGTCAAGGCCTGTATTACTTATCTCGCTAAAAGTTGCATCGCCATTGTTTTTGTATAGCACCGGGGGGTAGGAGTTAATCAACAAATCCTCGAAATTATCATTGTTGTAATCGCCCCAGGCCATGCCCTCGCTAAAGTTTAAATCCTCGAAAACACTATTAACTTTTGTAAATTGTATGATAGGGCTTATTGAATTTGCAGTATTGCTATATGCAGAAGCCCCCTCATCGTTTACCGCTTTTATGCGATAAAAATAATTAGTTCCTGAATTTATTCCACCATCGATGTACCCGCTTGTATTGGGCGGCAGGGTATCAACTATTTCAAAATTATCTGAGTTATAAATTGACCGTTCGAGAACAAAAGCGGTTTCATTGCTATTATTATCAGTCCAGCTTAAGGTTATTTCAGAAGGAGAAATTGCATTTGCAATGAGGTTAGATGGATGCTCGGATAGGGTTGGAAGGGTTTCGATGAATTTTATTTCACTGTATCCAAACTCACCCGTGGAGTTTATCATTTTAATACGGTAATAATACTCATTTGAAGGTTGAATTGTAGTATCCTCATAGCTTTCAACATCAGCATTTAGCGTGGCAATACCGATAAAATCTTCAGAATTTGTTTCTGAGCGTTCAACAATATAGCTTGTTTCATCTGCAGAATTATCGCTCCATATTAGTACAACACTTGTTGGAGGATTATTACTCAATTGCAAGCCATTGGGCGCATCGGGCAAATTATTGTAGTAAATTGTGAATTCCTGCGTGCTGTAAAAGCTTGAAGCTAAAAAGCCCTGGTCGATGGTTTGAACGCTCCAAAAATAATGTCCTTCTTCAAAAGTTGCTATATCGAAACTTGCACTTTTGGTGAAGCGTTGATTACTATGCTGCACCAATTTATTTAAGCCTGAGTTTAAAATCGCATTTGGATTTATGATTAACTGATTGTCCTTTTTAACAAAAAGATTGTACATAAGGGCGGCAGTATTGGTTTCCTGATCGTAAGCATCTTCCCAGCTCAAAGTTAAAGTGTTGTCGATAATTTCAGATGTCAGCATTTGAGGTTCGCCGGGCGCAGAATTTATATTTCCGTTATTCTGATTTTCGCACAGATAAGTCAATAGACCCCAGGCACCACCCACAGTGGTTCCAATATCTAAATCATTATCCCTGTCGAAGTCTGCAAATTCGATGTCAAATAAACTATTCTCAAATGATGAGTTATTATCCTGAATGAAATTCCAGGATCCTTCATTTTTAAATAAAAAAGTTTCTCTATTTGAATAATTCACGAAATATGCCGAAACAATCACATCCGTAAAGCCATTGTTGTCGTAATCAGCAAAGCTGTAATTTGCATAACTGAACAAAGGAAGGTTATGTGCAACTTCCGAAAAGTTTTCGTTTCCAAGGTTTTCGTAAATAATTGTTTCCGGTGTATCGGAGCCCCACAATGGGCCTGAATAGATTAAATCGAGGTCTCCATCCGAATCCAAATCCTGCCAAGCAGGATGTGCAACTACACTATCCATAGCTTGAAAAGTGATTTGAGAGAAAGTACCATCCTGATTATTTTTGTAGATGTAATTCCTGGTATAGCCTTGATAGTTAACTTCCTCAACTCCGCAAATTATAAAATCGTTAAAGTTGTCGTTATTAAAATCACCCAAAGCAATCTTAGGATGATTGACATTTTCAGGATAGTCTGTTGGTATCTCATCGAAACTGTAATCGCCATTGTTTTTCAATAGTTTCATTCCTCCGCCAAGCAATATTAAATCATCAAGGCCATCATTATCCAAATCACAAAAATCGCCATATTCCGCCCCGGGAAGATTTACATCAATCACCTCAAAATTATCTGCACCCAAATTGATACAGAGCTGGCTAGGTGCCGTTCCGCTTGAACCAATACTTCCTGTAAGCAAAAAATCTAAATCATTGTCGTTGTCAATATCCACCCATTTGGCCGAACCTGAATGCAAATGGGGAATCGACAGGAATAAATTGGTGAATATATTATTCCCGTCATTTCTGTAAACATAAGATTCGGTACTGATTTGAACACCGTTGAGTGCCAGGCCGGATAATAGAATATCTAAATCCCCATCTCCATCGTAATCGCCCCAATCGAAGTCCGCATTATTCATCCCTCTTAAATCGATGCTATCCAATTTCTCAAAATGAATTTGAGATGACAGGTTATGGCTGATAATTAGAAACAGGAAAACAATAAATATTTTCATTTTAAATAACTTTGATTATTAGTTTCCAAAGGTATTAAAAAATCAAAAGCTGGAAGAAAAGATAAAACAACCCTACCCTGCTTTTATCACCCAAGAAAAGTATTCAATTTTTTGATCAGCTCTTTCCTTTTTATGGGCTTGGTAAGATAAGCGTTGCAACCAACATCGAGGGCGATTTGGCTGTCGCCAGCCAAGGCATAAGCCGTTTGGGCAATTATGGGAATCGTGGTGTTAAACTGGCGGATTAGCCGGGTGGCTTCGAGGCCATCCATCACAGGCATCTTCAAATCCATAAGGATAAGTGCAATTTCGGGATGTGCGCGACATAACTCTACGGCTGCCTTTCCGTTGCTGGCATGAAAAACGCGGTAATGAAGGCCTGTTAAAATTATTTCGAGATAAGCAAAACTGTCGGGGTCGTCCTCCACCACAAGAATGGTTTGGATGCCTTGCGCATTCAAATCATTTGGGGCAGGCTGCTCGCTTGTTGCAGCAACTTCTTCCTCCTTTTCGGCCAGCCTCAAGGGTAAGGATATCGTAAAGCGACTGCCTTTGCCAGGCTCCGAATCTACGGTGATGGCACCGCCAAGCATGGCGGTATATTCTTTGGCAATGGCCAGGCCAAGGCCCGAGCCTTCGTGGGGGCGGGTAATTTCGAGGTCGGCCTGCACAAAGCGTTCAAAAATAGCCTCCTGCCTATCCTTGGGTATTCCCGGCCCGCTGTCGCTGATATAAATCTCGAGATGCTCGCTATTGCTTTTTATGCCACATTCCACAAAACCTTCCTGGGTAAACTTCAAGGCATTTTTAATTAAATTTATCAGGATGGATTCCAGCTTACCTTTATCGGTCAGTAATTTGATTTCCCCTAATGGCAGGTCGATGAAAATCCTGAATTCCAATCCTTTTTGCTCGGCCTGAGGTAGGAAAAAGCCGCATTGATATTTCAATATTTCATTAATGTCCACCGTTTCGATATTCACTTCGCTTTGGCCGGATTCAATCTTGGATAATTCGATAATATCGTTGATGGTATTAAGCAGGGGTTCGCCACTTTTATTGATCACCTGTTCCTTTTTCAAATGCTCCACTTTTTCCACGGCAGGGTTTGCATCGATAAAAACGAAGTTGTTTCCATTTTCGATAGCAGGATAAACTGCTACTGCTTTACTCATATTCGCGAAAAGTGCACGGTAGCGTGTTTCTCGTTTTTCCAATTCCCCATTTGAAATTTTCATGGCCTCAGTTTGTTTATCAATAGCAAAAACAAAATGCCCCTGCCAGCGACTGACAAAGATAGATTTTTATTTATCCAGTTGATTCAAAGCAAAGGCATAAGCACCGATAGCGGTGGCCCTGGATGTTCCCAAACGACTTATTCCAACTCCGATGCGCTTGAGTGGGTCGTAGTTTATTTTTTTCTCGCTAAAGGGAACCTGAATTTCCTGCTTGTTGCCCACAAAAAACTTGCGGCGTTCTTTTTCGTTTTCCAGATTATACACCCGCACCTCGAGGCGCGAAAGGCTTCCGCCGCCCGGCGTGTCAAACTTGTGATTCATCTCGCTTACGAGCTGTTGCATAAACAGGGGATGCGCCCCCGAAAGTCCGCCGCCCAACACGATAAGTCCGTCGATAAGGGTAATGGCATTGGCCAGCACATCGCCCGCTGCAATGGCAAATTTTTTATAGGTTTTGCGGGCTGCCTGGGTATTACCTTCCACCTTGCCCATGCCAATATCGAAAATGGACTGGGGCGTAGGTGCCATCACCTCACTGATATTTGCCTCGCGGGCATAAGCCTTGCGCACCCCACGTATGCTCACCGCCTCTTCGGCACTATAAAAAGGGTGTACCTTGCTGCGCATACGATTAATTTCGCCCTGCGCCGAATTATCGCCCGTAAACAATTCGCCCTGCGACACGATGCCGCCGCCAAAACCGGTACCAAAGGTTGCCCCTAAAATGTTGTGGTAACGTTTAGGATTTCCACTCTCGGCCAGTTGCTGATTGATTTCGGGGAGCAGGCCGCTAATAGCTTCGCCGTAGGTAAACAAATCTCCATCGTTGTTGATGTAAACAGGGATGCCAAACTTCTCTTCGAGCATAGGCCCCAGGGCTACTCCGCCCCGAAAGTGCGGCAGGTTGGCCAGGTCGCCGATAATACCCAAGTCATATTCGGCCGGGCCGGGAAAGGCAAAACAAATGGCCACAGGTGCTTCGGCCAGCTTACTCTTCACTTCTTCAAAGCCCTGAATAATCCGTTCGAGTACTTCATTCAGGCTCCCGGCAGCAGCCGACAGATTAATGGCTTCAACAATTTCTTCACCGCCCTGTATCGCCGAAAAAACAAAGTTAGTCCCGCCGGCATCAAGGGTCATTACAATTCGTTTATCATCCTTCAAATTCATATTGCTGGTTTTTTTTAAATTTCAATAAAAAACAAAAATAGCAAAGATTACGAGAATGTAAGTATTTGAGGAGGCTAATGGGGGGGGAATTGGGATTTCTATTCATACTTTAAATTATCCACCGGGCTTTTGTTAGCTTCCTTAAAAATTAATATTGTAGTAAGCGCGGCTAGGCTAAATATTGCAATAGCAGCTGCTTGGAAAAATAAAAATGGTGTCAGCTTAATTTTATAGGCATAGTTTTGAAGCCAATAATCCAGATGCTGCCATGCAATTATTCCTGCAATCACCGATGCCAGACTTGAAGTTAATGCAACTTGTTTAACATAATAAAAAATTATGTGGTGTGTTTTTGCCCCAAATACCTTACGTATTGTAATGTTTTTCCTTTGTTGTTTTACAAGGTAACTTATCATCCCCATCATTCCCATTGCCGCAAGTGAAATTGATAGCAAAGCAAATATTACAGCAAAGCCGGCCATATTTTTTTCGGCCTTGTAGAGATATTCTATTCGATTTTCTAAATAATAATAGTCAAAGGGGTACTTATCTTCACGAAACTGAGCTGTGACTTTTTCGATATATTTCAAAGTTTCCTGTTTATGTGTGGGATTAATTTTAATATACATTTCGGTAAAGCTATGCGGGCGATAAATTATCAGCATTGGTGTGATGCGATTGTTTAGTGGTTTGAAATGGAAATCCTGGACAACCCCCACAATGAAACCATCATAAAAAACACTATTGAAATGGATTTTTTTCCCAATGGGCTGTTCATACCCAAGAATTTTTTGTGCAGACTCATTTATTACTATTGGAGAGTTTCCCATATACGTCCTGTCCACATATTTATTCCTATTCAAATCCTGGGGTAAAAACGATCCATTAATCAATTTAACATTAAAGGTTTCAATAAATGAATAATCAGTACTGTAAATGCAAAATGAACTTTCGGATTGATTATTATTCCCCTCCCAATCAACGCCACTGCTCTCATACTTATAGTTAATCGGTGGTTGATCGGAGGCAGTTACACTATACACATTTGCGTTTTTCAATAATTCATTTTTAATAAGTTCATATTTGCTTGTAAAACCAAGTGTGTTTACCGCGATGATATAGGCAGTATTCTGTTTGATTGATGAATAGAAAAATTTAAAAAACAATGTCTTCATATCAAATCAGTAAAGTATAGAACCCCATAAAGTATTAAAATCACGCTGATGAAGCCCCACGATTTAAAAATAATTTTTCGAGTTTTTCATTAATAAAATTTTGCCAAAGCTACGAGATTTTCTAAAATAAAACAGATTTCGGAATAACCTATAAGTTTAAACACCAGGGTTGCAATCCCCTTCGGGTCTGTAAACCCATGCAGACCCCGGGTTTGCAGCCCCAAAAGGATTGCAAGACTAAATTATTATTCAATGTTTTTGTTTTGGATAAATAATAAGGTAAGGTTAAATGGTGCGTTGACTTGGATTTTCTATGAAGGTTTTTTGTGATGATAAGGTTTTCATTCTTTAACGTTTCTATGTTTTCGTGCCTCGGACGATGAAAAGTTAAATGCCGATATTCCATCGTTTCTGCGCACATCATACATGGGACATCCCATTGATGTCAGATATCAGATGTCAGATTTTAGATTTTAGATTTTAGATGTGATTGTATGATGTTTGATTATAGATGTAAATGCGTGATGTTTGATTATAGATGTATGCGTAAAATCGGACAATAAAAAGTTAAGTTCTGCTTTTAACTTCGATATTCTGCGATTCGATATTCAAAAAATCTCATTTTAAGATTTGGTTTTAAACACCAGGGTTGCAATCCCCTTCGGGACTGCGAACCCTTGCCCCCAAATCGGACATCGGACATCATACATCGGACATCATTTTGAGTTTTTCAGCAAGCCCGATCTACTCATTTCGATTTATTTTTATACTCCCCGATCCACGTTTTTACATAATCCAAATAGCCCGGTGCAACCCTGGGCCAATCAAAATCAGGGTATTTTACAGGATTGAAGGTTTTCTTTAAAACATGGTTTGCCTGTGGAAACATTTTTGTGTCTATTTTGGGATTGTTGAACCTTTTTAAAATACCTTCATTTGAAACCGGATCAACAAACGCATCATCTTCACCAAAAATACAAAGGGTTGGTATGTTTAAATTTTTCCAATCCTTACAAAAATTATACTTCCGCCCCGACCAGTACAAGCCTTCAAAATGTTCTTCGTCAATTATCGCATTGCTATACAGTCCGGTCTGATTCATAAAATCATATTGCCGTGCGTTTTCACTGATATAACTTTCTACCTTTTTATAGCTTTTCCCCTCGCGGATCATTTCGGCCAGCCGGCGATGGCTTTCGGCAGCGATATGCCCATCGGCTGGAGAATTGCCCAGGTTGATCAGCCGCAGACTGTCGGAGAAAGCGGCAGCCTCGTAAGCTCCGTTTACATCGGGAGAAACCGCAATCAAAAAGGACGGGATATTTGTTTTGGATGCAACAAAAGGCAAGAGCATTCCTCCCTGACTTATCCCCCAAAGCCCAATTTTAGCCTTGTCAACGCTGGCACGTTTTTGCATGGCTTCCAAACAGGCAATTACATCCTCAGCAAGGTTTTCGTAGGTTGCTGCAATGCTGTTGCCCCTTGATAGTCCGTTGCCCCGCTTATCAAAAATTAAAACCTCGAAACCCTGGACGGCAAAAAAATCAGCATAAAAAGCCAAATTATTTTTTAAATATCCGGACGAACCATGCATCAAAACCAAAGCCGGGTGTGGGATATCAGATTTGGGCTTGTAAATATCTGCTGCTATTTTTTCGTCAACACCGGCTACAAAAACAGATTCGACAACATAAGGCTTTTGCGGCGGAAAATCGGATATTCTTGTCAGTTCAAAACTACATTTAAGCTCTGGCGGCATCCCCGGAATGTTCACCGATCCGCTGATGGTATCATTTTTTATTGCTCCATCAAAGTTAACATCGGCATCGAAAACGTTATGCGAAAACCGGATTGTGCCCTGCTTATATTTCAGATGACTGATGGGCGTATTAACGATCATTAAATCGTAGCTCGAAAAAGTTTCCATGTTAAAATCTATCGACAGATCAACAGTTTTTCCTTTCATTTCCATGGAGCCGATCCAATAGCCGGATAAGGGTAAGGAATGTGTACAACTGCAGATAAAAAAGAAACCCAGCGCAATCGATACAATTTTTATTTTCATAAAGTGATTTTTTATAAAATTTGGATTGCAAAATAAAGAGGAATCCAGCCAATAAAATTGGACAGGATTAACTTTTAATGGTTCGGCGAAACCTCAACGGCGAAACACCATACACGGATTTGAAAGACCGGATAAAATGGGCATCATCATAAAAACCAAAGCGGAAAGCAATTTCACCAATACTATTCGAGGTTCTTAATAGCAGCCTCATTGCGCTTTCTGTTTTTTGCTTTAGCTGATATTCGCTGATAGTTAATCCGGTTTCCGTTTTAAAAGCCCGGGCAAGATAGGCAGGATGCAAAAACACCCTTGCAGCCAAGGAAGCTAAGGAGTGAAAAATCTCATCTTCTTGCGCAATAATTTTAATCACCTTGTTCACTCCGGGCAATGGTCTCGAATTTTTGGGTTTCTGGGTGATATCAGATAACCAATTATAAATAAGCTCTTGAACAAAATCTTCGTCCGATCCATTTTGAAAATGATACAAGAGTTGATATAATGAAGGAAAAACTCCGGCTTTGTAATGTGCAAAACTTTGCGGAAGCATTCCTATCACTTCCTGATTTTCCAGTTCTTGATTTTTAAACTCAATATTAAAACTGATGCCGCCGTGTGGACTAAAAAAATTTTGATGCGGATAGGCGCAAGGTCTGAAAACGATATCTCCTGTATGAATGGGCAAAACCTGGTTTTTGTACTTCTCGATATAATCGCCCGCCACCTGAATGCACAGGTAGTCGTTGGTGTGATAATGCTTTACCGTTCGGCTATCGGCTTCGTTGCTGGTAATGCTCAACTTAACAAGGGAATTCTCGAGGGCTTTTACCCTTTTACCAAAATATTCACCTTCATTTAAGTTAAGTATCATTTTCTTAATTCGTTTTCTATCCTAAACAGATAATAATTCTGCAATGATAGAAAATTTATCTGCAAACAAAACCAACCTAACAGCTTTGAACAGTTCGGCTACAGTAAGGAATCGAAATTTCACAAATTTCAATATTCGATATTCGATATCCCGAAAAATAGAAAATTTTCAATTTTCGTAGTTTTTCGAGGATGCTAGAAAAACTACGAAATCATAGATTTCTGTTTTTCGGCATTCTGCGGTTCGATATTCAAAAAATCCCATTTTAGTATTTTGGTTTTAAACACCAGGCTTACGATCTCCCTTTGTCAGTGAGCCTGCCGAACTGCAGGGCTGCAAACCCATGCCCCCACATCTGACATCTGACATCTGACATCGGACATCGGACATCGGATATCTGACATCAAAAGAATCCTAATGTGCCTCCAGCCAGTTGTTGCCGGTGTTCATGTCCACCACCACCGGCACTTTGAGTTGCATGGCGTTTTTCATCCCTTCCTCCACCAGCGGTTTAAGGATGGCCAGTTCATCTTTGTGGGCATCAAAAACCAGTTCGTCATGCACCTGCAAAATCATCTTCGATTGCAGACCTTGCTTTTCCATGGCATCAAAAATCCGTATCATAGCAATTTTTATCATATCTGCCGAAGAGCCTTGCACAGGAGCATTGATGGCGTTGCGTTCGGCGAAACCGCGTACGGTGGCGTTGCCCGAGTTAATATCATTAAGGTAGCGGCGACGACCCATAATGGTTTCCACGTAGCCGTGCTCTTTGGCAAAGTGGATGCTGCCATCCATGTATTTTTTAACGCCCGGGTATTTGGCGAAGTAGTTGTCGATGATGTTGCGGGCTTCGAAGCGCGGAATACCCAAACGCTCGGACAAGCCAAAGGCGGAGATGCCGTATACAATACCAAAGTTTACGGTTTTGGCATGGCGCCGCATTTCCGTATCCACCGCTTCCAAATCCACGCCATACACTTTGGCGGCGGTGGCGGTATGGATATCCAAACCCTGAATAAAGGCCTCCATCATGGCGGTATCCTGGCTAAGATGGGCAATAATCCGCAGTTCGATTTGCGAATAGTCGGCGGCCAGCAGGGTAAACTCGTTGTTGCGCGGCACAAAAGCCTTGCGTATTTCGCGCCCCCGCTCGGTACGGATGGGGATGTTTTGCAGGTTGGGAGCGGTGGAGCTAAGGCGACCGGTGGCAGCCACCGCCTGATTGTAGCTGGTGTGAATGCGCCCATCGCGTGGATTGATCAATTCGGGCAGGGCATCCACATAAGTAGATTTGAGTTTGGTGAGCGAGCGATAATCCAGGATTTTGGCTACGATGAGATGTCGTTTTTCGAGTTTTACCAGCACATCCTCGCCGGTGGCGTATTGCTTGGTCTTGGTGAGCTTGGGCTTATCGGTAATTTTCAGCTTCTCAAAAAGTATGATTCCTAACTGCTTTGGCGATGAGATATTAAATTCCTCGCCAGCCAGGTCAAAAATTTCTTTTGTTACCACCTCAATTTCCTGTCCCAGTTGCTCGGAAATTATTTGCAGTGAATCGGTATCCAGTTTTACACCCGTGGCTTCCATACTTCCCAGCACAGGTACCAGCGGGATTTCGATTTCATCGAAGAGCTTGCGCACCCTTCGTTCATCAAGCATCGGCTCCAGCTTTTGGCGCAGTTGCAGGGTAATGTCGGCATCTTCGGCGGCATAATCCCGGATTTTGTTCGGATGCTTCTTAAAAGCCTCGCGCATATTCAGTTGCTTTGCACCTTTTTTCTCGGTAACTTCATCGTACTTCATGGTTTTGTAATCGAGGTAGTGCTCGGCCAGGAAGTCCATGTTGTGCCGTTGGTCGGGTTCTATCAGGTAGTGCGCCAGCATGGTGTCAAACAATTTTCCCTTCACCTCGGTATTATACCATTTTAGGATGGCGATATCAAATTTGAGGTTCTGCCCGGTTTTCTCGATTTCTTCATTCTCGAACACCGGTTTAAATTCTTCGAGCAAAGCCACCGCTTCTTCGTGCTTATCCGGTACTGGCACATAATACGCTTCGCCGGCTTTAAGGGCAAACGACATTCCCACCAATTCCGAGTTGTTGGGATCGATGCCGGTGGTTTCGGTATCAAAGCAAACAGCCTTGTGCTTTAGCATTTCAGACATCAATTTTTCGCGCTTGTTGCGATTATCCACCAGATGGTATTTGTGCGCGGTAGTTTCGATATTCTTCAGGGTTTCCACTTCCACCCCGGCCTGGCTAAAAAGGTCTTGCTGCTCCTGTGCCTGTTTTGCAACTTTTACACTTCCTTCCTCTTTAAAGAAATCGAAAATGCGGGCAGCGTAGGTTTTGAATTCCAGTTCGAGAAATAATTCCTTTAAAGCCTCGAAGTCGGGTTTGCACATTTTCAGTTGCTCAGGTTCAAAGTCGATGGGCACCTCCAGTTCGATGGTCGCCAATTGCTTCGACTCAAGACCCTGGGCGGCAAAATCGCGCACATTCTCGCCCAGCTTTCCTTTTATCTCGTGGGCATGTTCGATTACACCTTCCACACTACCATATTTTTTGAGCAATTCCTTGGCTCTTTTTTCGCCCACACCAGGGATACCGGGAATATTGTCGGACGCATCGCCCCAAAGTCCCAGGATATCGATGACCTGCTCGGGGCGTTCAATCTCAAATTTTTCACAAATTTCCTTCACACCCAAAATTTGCACTTTGTTGCCCATGTATGCCGGTTTGTACATAAAAATATTTTCGGACACCAGTTGCCCGAAATCCTTATCCGGAGTCATCATGTAGGTGGTGAAGCCTTGTTTTTCGGCGCGCTTGGCCAGCGTACCAATTACATCATCAGCTTCATAACCATCCACAAAAAGCAGAGGAATCTTAAAAGCTTCCACCAGTCGGTAAATGTAGGGGATGGCTTTGGCAATATCCTCGGGCATTTTCTGGCGATTAGCCTTATAATCTACAAAGCCCTCGCTGCGCAGGGTAGGCGCAATGGTGTCGAAGGCTACGCCAAGGTGGGTGGGTTTTTCGTTTCGGATAATATCGAACAGGGCATTCGAGAATCCCAGTATAGCCGAAGTATTCAGACCCTTTGACGTAATCTGCGGATTTTTATTCAAAGCATAATAAGCCCGGTAAATCAGTGCCATGGCATCCAGCAAAAACAATCGTTTATTTTCTTCCATCATACTATCGTGTGTTTGGCGCAAAAATAGACATTTTGCCTCTCCCCATACTTTTATCCATTTTCTGCGTTTATAATCTATACAATATTATAAAGATGAATAAGAGAAGCAGAAATCACCTTGACAAGAAACAAGTGGTATTCAATTCGCCCGACTTGTCGAAAATGCAGGAAGTGGTTATCGATAACCGTACACGTATTTACATCGAGCCAGGTGCGGATCCCGATGAAGCACGCAAGCACTATTTGGAAAAACTTGCTGCACGCTAAACTAATCCAGGCCTTTTACTAAAACCCCCACCACTGTCTAAATACTTATGACGGTGTTTTTTCGTGCCTACTCGTGTCCGGGGATAACAACTTGTGGTAAAATGCTGAAAACATGGGTAAAGAAATTTGAGCAGAAACCTCACTTCGTTGCCAATGACATTATTTTGAAAATAGGCCTCTCCATTCTCAGACTTATAGGGGATTTGTTTTTGGTAGAACTATCTTCCCCAATGTTCAAGCATGGGCGGGATTTTGCTTCACTCAACATTACCTCATTATGCTCAAAAAATTTGAGTGGTCTCTCAGAATGACAAGGTACCTGATATAAAGGAGGGAGGAGAAATCTCTTTTCAAAATATTTAGAGATTCGGTCATGTTGTGTTAAGTTTTCAATTTTATGTCACAATCCCACCCATAAGTCGTTTTTTCGTTTTACTTTTATGCAAAATTAATTGGAAAACAAATGGCAAAAAAAAAGACAGCAAGCTCCGGGAAAACGAAAAAAACAACAACAGCAAAAAAAACAAGCCCAGCTAAACCAACGCCCAAACCGGTAGCAACAGCTAAACCAACAGAAGCCGATTCCCTTCAACCAAAGAAAACTACACGCAAAAAACCCACAGCCAAAGTGGCCAAAGCGCGCCTGGTGAATCCCGAAAACAGTCCGACACCCAAAAAATCCGGCGCAGCCGCAGCCAAAGGCTCAAAAAAAATATTCGTCCTCGATACCTCGGTGATTCTGTATAATCATAATTCGATCAATAGTTTTGATGATAATGATGTGGCCATCCCGATAACGGTACTCGAAGAGCTGGATCAGTTTAAAAAAGGCAACGACACCATCAATTTCGAGGCGCGTGAGTTTATCCGCATTATGGATCGGCTTTCGGACAATGCCTCGCTGCAAAGCTGGATACCGCTCGAAAATGGGAACAAGGGCAAGTTTAAGGTGGTGATGTCGGGCAATGGCACGCTGCCCATCGATGCCGAAAAGGTGTTTGGCGAACGCAAGGGCGACCACCGGATTTTGAATGCCGCACTGCTGCTAAAACAAGAGTACCCCAACCGCAAGGTGGTGATGGTAACCAAAGACGTAAACCTGCGCATCAAGGCCAAGGCACTCGAACTACCGGCCGAGGATTTCAGAACCGGAAAAATTGAGAACATCGACTCCCTGTACAGCGGGATTTCGAGATACGAGCTTGTGAATCAAACCGGCATCAGCCGCCTTTATACCGAAGGCCTTTGCGAACCCGGCGACCTGGGCATCGACAAGCCCCAGCCCAACCAGTATTTTATTTTGCAAAGTAACAGCTCCTCGGCATTGGGCTATTACAATCCGCGCAATCAGCTTATCGAACGGCTCGACAAGCATCCGGTATCCAAAATATCACCGCGCAATGCCGAACAGGTCTTTGCCCTCCATGCCATTACCAATCCGCACATACAACTGGTGTCGCTGCAGGGCATTGCCGGCACCGGCAAAACGCTGCTTGCCCTGGCCGGAGCCTGGGATCAACGCCGCAACTACAAGCAAATTTTCCTGGCACGCCCCATTGTACCTTTATCCAACAAAGACATCGGTTTTTTGCCTGGCGATGCCAAATCCAAAATAGAACCTTACATGCAGCCGCTCTACGACAATTTGAAATTTATCCAAAACCAACACGGGGAGCACGACAAGGAATTTCAAAACATCACTGCCGCCATCGAAAGCGAAAAACTGCTGATACAACCCCTGGCCTACATCCGTGGCCGCAGCATTTCCAACGTTTTCTTTATCGTGGACGAAGCGCAAAACCTAACGCCCCACGAAATAAAAACCATCATCACCCGCGCCGGCGAAGGCACCAAAATCGTGTTTACCGGCGACATCTATCAAATCGACACGCCCTATCTGGATTCGCAAAGTAACGGGCTTTCGTATTTGATTGATAAAATAAAGCACCACGACTTATATGCCCATGTCCGCCTAGAAAAAGGCGAGCGATCGGATTTGGCCAATCTGGCCAATCAGATGCTTTAGGTAGGAAAGTCATCCGGAAGTCCCTCGAAAGTCAGGGTTTCACTCAAAGTGAAACCCTGACTCGATCAAGGGCATTAAAGTCGTTAACGACTTTAATGCCCTCATCCCGAAACGTGATTTCCAGGTTTACAAAACCTTAGCTTTATTTTTAGGATTGCGGCGCAGCTCGAAACTTTCGCCGAGGTAAACTTTGCGCACATGCTCGTCCATGGCCAGCTCTTCGGCGGTACCGGCTTTGAGGATGGAGCCTTCGAACAAAAGGTAGGCGCGGTCGGTAATCGAAAGGGTTTCGTGGACGTTGTGGTCAGTGATGAGGATGCCGATATTTTTTTCTTTTAGCCGGGAAACGATATTCTGAATATCTTCAACGGCGATGGGATCCACGCCGGCAAAAGGCTCATCGAGGAGGATAAACTTAGGATCAACAGCCAGGGCGCGGGCTATTTCGGTGCGCCGGCGTTCACCGCCCGAAAGTGTGATGCCGTGGCTTTTGCGCACGTGCTGCAGACCAAACTCATCGAGCAACATCTCCAAACGATCTTTTTGCTCGCTGCGGCTAAATTTGGTAAACTCGAGCACAGCTTTGATGTTGTCTTCCACACTCATTTTTCTAAAAACCGAGGCTTCTTGCGCCAGATAGCCGATGCCCCGCTGGGCGCGTTTGTACATCGGTTCATCGGTAATGTTGATGTCGTCGAGCAGCACCTTTCCCTGAAAAGGTTTTATCAAACCTACAATCATGTAAAAAGTAGTGGTTTTTCCGGCACCGTTTGGGCCAAGTAAGCCCACTATTTCGCCCTGCTCTACCTGCACCGAAACATCGTTAACAACCATGCGTTGTTTATATTTTTTAAATACACTCTTGGTTTGCAGCAACATACTTATCTATTATCAAAAAAATTAAGAAATAAAAAACGATGATATTGTAACAAAGAAACACATCTTTTTTGTTTTGATTGTCCTTGCGGGGATAGCGATTAAAAATTGAACTGAAGACTAAAGCGTACACCGAATTTTGAAATATTGGGATGATCGAGGTAGGAAAGCCGCCAGATGGCATCTACACGGATAATCTTAAAAATATTCTCGATGCCTGCACCGGCTTCAAAATAGGGTTTATCCAGGGTGTACATCCCCTTGGGAAAAACCGAAAAATCGCGGTTCGCCTGATCCAGCCCTCCAACCAAACCCTTAGCAAAAGCCACTTCGCGCCATTTCAACTTCCTGAAAAAAGGAACCCGATTAAAAAAATAACCATCGAAGTGGTGGGTGTAGTAAACGCTCAGGTATTTATCGCTCACAAACTCGAAATAGTTCATCATATTAAAGGAGTACTCATCGAAGAAATAGGTTTCGTTTCCTTCGTGCAGCTTGAGCAAGGGAAAGGGCACGGTGCCAAAAATCCTTCCACCTTCGATAATATACTTTGACCAGCCCAGGTTGAGGATATTAAACCAGTGGCTCACGCCGATCTGGAGGCGATGGAACTCGTTGTCGCCGCCGACAACCTTGGGTACGCCATAGCCATAGCGGATTTCGAGGATGGGATATTTTGCGCCCAGGCTTACGCGCTCGAACTCGCCAAGCAAAAACCTCTCTTTGTAAGCCAGCCGTGTGTCCAGGCGTATTTCGGTAGAGGTGATGGCCGATTCGGCAACGATGTGGCTGCCCTCGGCATCTTCAACATTGATTTGAAAAACATTGTCGCCCACCGGGTATAAGTTGCGATGAATCACATTGAGCGTGTTAGAGAAACCATTAAACCACTCGTGCTCGTAGTAAAACTTGTACTCCTCCACCATCGAGAGCTTGTCGGCAGGGTTTCGCCTAAAAAGGAAAGCCAGGAAAAAATCTTCGCGGAAGGCATTCTGACTGGATCCCAATTGTTCGAGATCGTATTTAAAATCGACTCCCAGTGCCCGGCGCGGGTTTTTGCCCAGCATATATTTTACGCCTCCGCCATATTTCCATTGGCTGTCGAGGCTGCCGTAAGCCAAATGGCCAAAGAGCATCAGCTTTTTGCTGAACTTGTTGCTGGTACGTCCGCCCAACCTAACGCGCACCCCTTCCACCGCATTAAAGCTAAGGGTAGAACCATAAGGCCCCAACTCGAAATTTCCGATTTCGTAGTAGCCGGAAGTAACCATCTCGATAATATCGATATAGGTATTGAAACGCGGAATTTTTTTCAGCGTATCCACCATATAATAAATGGTCTTTTCATCACGGGTCAATTCTTCGTGGCGATTATCCACCCAAAACTCATCGGGATATTCATCGGCCGATTCATCGATAACCACGCTCACCGGCGATTTATAAAAGTCGTCATCTTTTGGATCGTTGATAACAAAGTTGCGATAGGTAGTAGTTTTGCGTCCAAAAAAGCCAACCAGCTTCGATTTATCTTCCTCCAACACATTCAGGTCGCCAATAATATAATCTTTGGTCAACAGCCAGTACTTCCCATCTATCAAATCGAACTCCTTATTAATAACCAGGTCGTTGATAAAGTTGATGTTAGCATCGTCAACAATGCGCATATTTACTTGCTTGATGGCAAAGCTGGTATCGGCTACCCAAAAATCGCCGGTAAAGGTCAGGGTTTGTTTGTGGCGCGGCTTGAACATCATTTTGTAGCACCACTTGTTGCCGAGGTAGGCACTGTCGATGAGGTAGTATTTGTAAAAACTCAAACCCGCATTGGCGATAGGGCTTACAAAGTTTTTTTGAAACAGGCCGATATAATTATCATAGATATTAGTGTGCTGAAACTTATCGCCCAAAAACTGCATCACACTTTCATTTTCGATACCCGAAATTTTGTTTGCCTTCACAATTTCGATGAAGGCTCGTGGGTTGCGCTTTGAATAAACAGTGGAAATGGATTCGGATAAAAAAATGGGCAGATAGGTTTTCCCGTTCACCGTAGAGGTATCCACATTATCAAAAATAAAGGTGAAGTCTCTGAAGATTCGTCTTTTCTTAAAATTATCGGTGATGTTGTTGGCATCAATCTGTATCTTATTATAAACCTCGTACTGATAGGCCTCGTACTGATCGGGGTCGTTATGTTTTTTGTTTTCGATAATTTTTCGTAAAAGCACTTCTGCAGGATTTTCACCGGCTTGGATCACCACCGTTTCGAGCAAAAAGTTTTCGGCCACCATCTGGAAATTGATGTATTGAAAAATTCCTTTAGAAACGTGTTTTATCTGACGCTTGTAACCCACAAAGGAGGCAATCAATGAATCGCCAGGCGTTTTGGTATCAATAGCAAAAGCGCCATCGAAGCCAGTAGTAACGCCGATGGTAGTTCCTTTGAAAATAATATTGACAAAAGGCAATACCTCGCCGGTGGTGCTGTCGGTAACAGTACCCATTATCCTGGTTTGCTGTGCCGCCAGCAAAAGAGGCAGCAGCAGCACCATCGTCAGGAATAATTTTATCAGGCCGGCTTTTGTTGACATAATTTTTTTTAAAACAATCTAATAAAAACAAGTACTCTATTTATTTATTGCTGAATGGGCAGGTATCTCCATGGTAAAATCACATCCTTGCACAGTAAACTTTGTTTTGATTTATACAGCATCCCAAACAATCATCAGCCTGAAATGACTTTGGTGTCTGATTGATTTTTACAAGATTCCTTCTTTCAGGATGTCGTGGAGATGAATCACACCGAGATATTCTTCATTTTCCACCACCGGCAGTTGGGTTATATTGTGGCTACGCATAATATCCAGCGCATGAGCTACCAGGGTGTCGGGGCTAATGGTTTTAGGATTTGCGGTCATCACATCGCGGGCTTTGAGTTTATCCAGGGGCAGGCCTTTCTGGATCATGCGGCGCAGGTCGCCATCGGTGATAACGCCGACCATTCTGCCTTTGTCCATCACTGCGGTAGCTCCCAGCCGTTTGGAAGATATTTCGAAAATTGCGGAAGTAATATCGGCATCCATGGCAACCATAGGTTTTTCGTTGTTAAGATACAGGTCGGCCACGCGCAAGAAGAGTTTTTTACCCAGTGCGCCTCCGGGGTGGTACATGGCAAAGTCGTTGGAAGAGAAGCCTCGCAGCTCCAGCAGAGTTACAGCCATTGCATCGCCCATGGCCATCTGCGCAGTAGTGCTCGAAGTGGGTGCCAGATTGTTGGGGCAGGCCTCGTGATCTACCGTAGTCTCGATCAGATAATCGGCTTGCTGCGCCAAATAAGAAGCGCGATTGCCCACAAGAGCTATCAGCTTATTGCCCGACAACTTTAAATAAGGTATCAAAACTTTAATTTCGGGCGTGTTGCCACTTTTGGAGATACACATCACCACATCATCTTTTTGTACAATGCCCAGGTCGCCGTGCACGGCATCGGCGGCGTGCATAAAAATAGCCGGGGTGCCGGTAGAATTGAGGGTGGCTACAATCTTTGCGCCCACAATCGCGCTCTTGCCAATGCCGGTAACAATTACACGACCCTTGCTTTCGAAAATCTGTCGTATGGCATCGCTAAAATTATCATCAATAAACCCGATAAGTTTTTCGATGGCCTGCGCTTCCAGTTTTAGCGTTTCAATGGCACTTTTTTTTATCTCATTTCCTGTCATTTTCCTAATAATCTAAAAATTAGTTAAAAAGATGATAAATAATTGTGTGAAAATTACAATCATACCGCGAAATTATTTTATTTTTATAAACCGTAATATTTAAGCAGATAAATTAACCCGACATCGTGTTTAAAATTGTAATCGTTATTTGAATGGTGTTATTATCGATTAAAAGATTAAATTTGTCTGATCAGAACATTTATGAGAAATAAAATTTGATAACATTTTAACAAAGAATATTATTTGAAAATTATCGTTCGCGAACAACTAAATTTTTTACTACAGAGACACAATACGCTGATATTAGATGAGAAAAGACTTTAATTATGTTTAAACAGGAATCAACAATGACAGAAACCATCGACTACTCACTGCACAAGGTTTTGAAGCGGGTTTTTGGTTTCGACAGTTTCAAAGGCAATCAGGAAATAATTATCCAAAAGCTACTCGCAGGGGAAGACACTTTTGTAATTATGCCCACCGGTGGCGGCAAATCCATGTGCTACCAGTTGCCGGCCATTATCAAAGAAGGTACAGCCATTATCATATCTCCACTCATAGCCTTGATGAAAAATCAGGTGGATGCCCTCCGAAATTTCGGATCAAAAAGGGGTATTGCTCATTTTTTGAACAGCTCGCTCTCCAAAGCTGAGATACTGCAAGTAAAGGAAGACCTGACCTCAGGCATGACCAAGCTGCTTTACGTAGCCCCCGAATCGCTGACCAAAGATGAGAATGTCGAATTTTTTAAGGGGATAAACATCTCCTTTTATGCCATCGATGAGGCGCACTGTATCTCGGAATGGGGCCACGATTTCAGGCCCGAATACCGAAGGTTGCGTCCCATCATCGACAATATTGGCCAGGATGTGCCCATTATTGCACTTACGGCCACCGCCACCCCCAAGGTGCAACACGACATACTCAAAAACCTCGACATCGTGGATGCCCTGGTTTTTAAATCCTCCTTCGACCGCCCCAACCTTTACTACGAGGTACGCCCCAAAACCCACAATGTAATTAAAGACATTATCAAATACATCAAGGGGCATAACGGGAAGTCAGGGATTGTGTACTGCCTGAGCCGCAAAAAGGTGGAAGAGCTGGCCGAGACCCTTCAGGTAAACGGCATTAAAGCCCTACCCTACCACGCAGGCCTGGATGCCGTTACGCGCCGCACCAATCAGGATCGCTTTCTGATGGAAGATGTGGATGTAATTGTTGCTACCATCGCCTTTGGCATGGGCATCGACAAGCCAGATATTCGCTTTGTAATTCACCACGATATGCCCAAAAGCCTCGAAGGATACTACCAGGAAACCGGCCGAGGAGGTCGCGATGATGGCGAGGGCAACTGTATTACCTTTTACAGCTACGATGACATACAAAAGCTGGAAAAGTTTATGAAGGGCAAACCGGTGGCCGAACAGGAAATAGCCCAGCAACTGCTGCTCGAAACTGTTTCGTACGCCGAATCTTCGATATGCCGCCACCGCCAGTTACTCCACTATTTTGGCGAAGAATACAAACACGCCAACTGTGGTGCCTGCGACAACTGCCTCCATCCCAAAGAAAAATTTGAAGGACAGAAATACGTCAAAATCGTTATCGAAACCATCAAGGAGGTTAAAGAGCTGTTTAAAGCCAAACATATTGTAAATATCCTGGTGGGTAAAAATACGGCTACGCTAAAATCGTACAAGCATCACAAGATACGCGCCTTCGGGCGGGGCAGCGACCATGATGATAAATTTTGGAACGCTGTAATACGCAAGGCTTTGATTGATAATCTAATTAAAAAAGACATCGACAATTACGGCCTGCTCAAGATTACTGCCAAAGGGCACATCTTCCTCGAAAAGCCTCATTCGCTTATGCTGGCCAAAGACCACGACTACGACAACCAGGATGAGGATAGCGACATTATCGACGGCGCACATAGAACATCGTCGGCCGACCAAACCCTCTTCAATATGCTCAAAGATTTGAGGAAGGAAATATCCCGAAATGAAAACCTGCCCCCTTTCATCATTTTCCAGGATCCCTCGCTCGAAGATATGTCGATTCAGTATCCCATAAAAATGGATGAACTGACACAAATTACCGGCGTGGGTACCGGAAAGGCACAAAAATACGGGGCTCCGTTTTTGGAATTTATCAAAAACTATGTGGAGGAAAATGAAATTATGCGCCCCAACGATATGATTGTAAAATCGGTAATCAACAAATCCGGGCTTAAAGTGTATATTATCAAAAGCGTAGATCGCAAACTGAGCCTCGATGATATTGCCCACACCAAAAACCTAAGCCTCGAGGAAATGATCGCCGAGGTAGAACGCATCGTAGCCTCGGGCACCAAGCTCGACATTACTTACTACATCAACGAGGTAGTGGATCCCTACCACCAGGAAGAAATCACCGACTATTTTCATGAAGCCGAATCCGATTCCATACAGGATGCCCTGGAGGAACTGGGCGAAGAGGAATACAACGAAAACGAAATCCGCCTGATGCGCATCAAGTTTATGTCAGAGGTGGGAATGTAAATAAATGTGCAAAACATAATAAAGCGTAGGGATTTAACAGATATACCCTGCGCTTTTTTTCTTAAACCCTTTATGCAAAAATTATTTTATCAAAGATGAGAATCCTTAATTTACTTTTGCTCACCACAGCCTTGACTCTGTTTTTTGGCTGCAGCCCCAAAAAGGAAGTTTCGGAATTGGACATTCCCGCCCACATTATCCCTCCCGATTCGATGACCATGATTATTGCCGACCTGCAATATACCGAGGCTATCCTTCGCGAACACAAACGCATTGGCCAGGACAACGAAGTACGCTCGGCGAAATACATGAAGGAATTATTTGAAAAATTTCAGGTAAGCCCGACCCGCTACAAGCAAAGCATCGCCTTTTACGAACAAAACCAGGATGCCTATTATCAGATTTATACCGATGTGGTGTCGCTGCTAAGCCAAAAAGAAACCGAGTTGAAGGAAATCGAAAAAGCTGAAATTGATGGTAATTGATAGTAATCCCGAAAAATAAAAAATCTTTGATTTTTGTGATTTTTCGAGGATGCTCGAAAAAAAATGAAATCGTAGATTTCTGTTTTTTCGGCATTGGTAGTAATTAATGGAACAACAAATTAAGCGAAGCAAATTACGCGCGAAGCGCAAATTACGTTGAGCGAAGCGAAACAAATTACATCCGAGCAAAGCGAGGATAAATTACCCCTAGCGAGGCGAGGTGAAAAAATCACTTTCCGAAAAAATAATGGCTTCGTAGGTAAACATCTCGGCCGACCGCCACCCATCCCAGCCAATGTGCGCCTTATCGCGGGCACAATGCCCCAGAAATTCCTCGCGAGTCCAGCCTGTCGATTCGGCCACCTGCGGCAAAAATGTTCCGCTGTTCATGCCCTGCCTTAGGTAAATCCCATGCCTGCCCAATTCTATTTCGTCCGGCGAGGTAATTTTGCGCATGGGGCTTAGCACCGAGATCTCGATATCAAGCCTGGCAAGTTCGTCCGCTTCAATGCGAGCAAAGCGCAGGTCTTCGCTCGCCGCCGAAATAGCTAGTGCCTGCACGAGTTCCCAGAGTGGAATTTCAGGATTGAAGCGACCGATGCAGCCTCGAAGCTGCCCATCGGTGTGCAAGCTAACAAAGGCTCCGGCCATCGTGTGCAAAACCGGCGAAAGCGAAGCGGTATCCACTTTTGAACTAGCATTTTTGTTCAGATGCTTCTCTAATGAAATACGTGCCAGTTGGAGTAAATCTTTCTTGTCCTGATCCGACAAATTAAACGCATCAGCAGCGGGTGCTTGCCGGTAAACGGCCATAGCCCAATATCCTACCACCCGATCTTTATCTCCAAAATCAGCATCGCCCGAGTTTTGATAGTTGAGGGCTTTAATGCTAATGCCTTCCATTTTGGAAGTAAGCGTGAGCACGGCCAACATCGACGACCACCCGCACATACTCGTGGCCATACCTGGAATATCTTCGGATCGGTTTTGCTCCAAAACTTCCATAAACCGCTCGGGGGAGTTGAATTCGATAGCCCGGGCAGTGCGCTGATCAATTTCTATGGCATCCTGATAAGAGGGATAATGTGAAAAATCGCTGCTGATAATAAAAAGATTTTTTTCGTTGAAATAAGGTTTCAGGACTTGAGCGATTTTTTGGATGGTGCCTTGCTTCTGACTGGCGATGATGATGGGGACGATTTTATAATTCGTTTTAAGATGATATTGCAAAAAAGGCAACTGTACCTCAAGACTGTGCTCGGAATGGTGAGCTTCCGGATTAAAAGTAAAAACGGGATTTCCCTCGATAAGTTGATCGGCAATCTCGCGATCTACTTTTACCCGACCCAAAGGAGTGATGTAATCGCCGGTATTGTTAACCGAAGCCCCGTCAAAGGCCACACGGTGGCTTGACCCGATCAGGAAAATGGTTTCATATTTATGATTGGGATCGATCTGCATAAACGCGGATGCAGCAACTTGTCCCGAATAAACATAGCCTGCGTGTGGAGTAATGATGGCTTGCAAACAACCGGCTTCATTATCATTGCTTGAACCGGCTTTGGCAAACAGGCTTCTCAGTTCATCGCGAAGCCCGGTAGCAGTAACGGGGTAAAACTGTCCGGCCACAGCAGGCTGCCGATCCACGGGATCACCATGCTTTTGGTTTGCCTGTCCCTTTCCCGAAAAAATATTTCCAAACATAGCCATAATGATTAGCAGTTTTATGATTTTCATTTTATTGATCCATTTCATGACTCATACTAATTATGAATTAAAAAATCAATAGAAACAAATATACTACAATTCATTGGATAGGATATTCGCTTTTCCTCAACAGATTTTTCAATCTTCATGGTTTTGTAATTGACAGCAAAGAACGCAGAAGCCGCAAAAAAAAATTTAATAAATAATTTTGCTATTTACATTTTGGGAGAAACCTGAGATGCCATTTAGTGTTTGCTTATAAAGTCGATGCGTTGAATTGCCTCGGGTTTTAACCCGGGGAAAAATGAACTTGCCATTAGCCCCCCCCGCGATTTCGCAACGCCTGCGGCGTTGCGAAATCGCGGGGTTTTTCATCTTTCCAATTTAATCCCTGCCCTAAAGGACAGGGCAATTCAGAATTCAAATAACTTACTAAAAAGACAGACACTATTTAGGATCTGCTGAAAAAACAATAACAATTTGTTATTTATTCCTTTACATAAATTATCTTATGCTTTAATGCAAGGTTTTTGCCGAGAACTGTCAAAAACCCGTGCTTTAATATTCCGGTGCGCCTGCACCGTTTTTTCGGGGCCGCACCTTAACCTTCTGTGAGATAACTTCTTTTCTACAAATATTATCGGTGCGCCCGCCTGAATGAGTTACGCGGGCAGGCGGCACCTCCAAATTTCCTTATTGTTCTACCATACTTGGCAAGTACTACATTCAAAGCGGCAGAGCCGCGCAATCTGCCGCCCAACGGGCGAGCATGCTCGATTTCCAATCGGCATTTGTAAAAAAAAGATGCACGGACATCATAAGGTGCAGAGCACCGAAATATTTTTATTCTGAATTTTTTAGCAGCCCCTATTTATTACCACAGATGGACACAGATGGCCACAGATTGTTTTCCCTCTGTGTTTATCTGTGTAATCTGTGGTGTGTTTTTCTAAAAAATCATCTGTGGTGCTTTTTTCAAATCATAATCCGAGGTGTACCCTTTTGGCGAATATCAGCATCCGGGCCAGGCGTTCGCCGGTATCTTCCAGCAGGACGGCGGCATTTTTAAGGGCATCAGCCAGGCTCATGGGCATATCGGTGATGGGAAGAATAAGGTCGAAACCTTCACTGTAAAGTTCCTGGTAGTTTTCGCCCAACGATCCGGCAACAGCAATCACAGGCTTGTGGTATTTTTGAGCCAGACGAGCCACACCGCCGGGCGTTTTGCCAAAACGTGTCTGCGCATCAATTTTTCCTTCACCGGTAATCACCAGGTCTGCTTTTTCGATTTCATCTTCAAGGTGAAGGGTATTTTTCACGACTTCAAAGCCAGCACAAATTTGTGCATTGGCGAAAGCCAGCAATCCTGCGCCTAAACCGCCGGCGGCACCTGCACCAGGAATATTTGCAAAATCGCGTTGATATTTTTCTGAAAGTACTTGCGCATAATGCACCATATTTTTTTCGAGTATTTCTACCTCACGGGCATCCGCTCCTTTTTGCGGAGCATAGATTCGGCTAGCACCTTCGGAGCCGGTAAGCAGGTTGGTAACATCGGCGGCGATGATTACCTCACAGTTTTTTAATCGCTTATCCGAATTTGCATCATCGATGTTTGTAATTTCTCCAAGAGCACCGCCCCCCTGCCCCACCTCACTATTCTCAGCATCCAAAAAACGAACGCCCAAAGCCATGGCCATGCCTGTGCCCCCATCGTTCGTTGCGCTGCCGCCAATACCAATAATTATTTTTTCGCAGCCCAAGTCGAGGGCTTTCTTCATTAACTGGCCGGTGCCATAAGTACTTGTCGCAGATGGATTAAGCTCATCATCGGCCAGCAATTCGATACCTGAGGCTGCGGCCATTTCGATGACGGCGGTTTTACCATCGGCCAAAATCCCAAAAAACGTATCCACCGGCTGCATCAGTGGCCCCATTACCTGATGATGGATAATGCGTCCGCCGGTAGCATCAACCAGGGCTTGCACCGTACCTTCGCCGCCATCGGCCAGCGGCATAATTATTATTTCGGTGTCTGGCAAAACCTTCAGGATTCCCCTGGCCAGGCTTTCGGCAACCTTTTTAGCACTCAGCGAATGCTTAAACGAATCGGGAGCTATGAGTATGCGCATAATTGTATCGGATTATTCAGTCCACTCCACCAGAAAAAGATTGGTGTAGTAAAAAATTTCAAACGCAGCAAAGCAAAAATGGTTCAATGGATTTAGCTTTGCTAAGGCATGTAAAAGTAATGGGTTTTTGATTGGGCATTTAAAAGGAAGCATTTCAAATTCTTGATTTTAAAAATACTTTCTAATAAAATAATTTCTACCTTTGGCGGGCAATAAAATTTACGCAGCGAATGAATAATGCTGTAATCACGTTTAATTTGAATGAAGTTTTTGAGGGTGGATTATTGGGAAAAAGATGAGCAATTTGCTGGATGATTTGGAAATTAAATTATTTTTGAGGGATGAAACAAAAACAAACGATTAACAGGATCTTCAGTAAAAAGACAAGATGTCCACATAATGTACCGAAATCGGTATATTTAAAAGACAGGAAGGGGCGATAAAAACAAGTTGATGTGCCAGTGAGAAAAGAGCAAAATCAGGAAATGAGTTCGCTAACGAGTTCTTTGAGAAAAACAATTTTGAGCAAAACGAGGCAGGAATGAGCATGAAGCCGTGTGGAGTAAATTGAGCAAAAAATACGAAGCACGGGTCATTGCAGCAAATTGAGCTGGCGGAGAAGATTGAGATGAAAATGATGACCGGCACATAACATCAGGTATGGCCCATGCCGCAGGGTTTGCTTCGGCTGAAAGCGAAAATGTGTATTTTTACGAGCAGGAAAAGTGTTTGGCGGTTGTGGGTAATTGCGGCACAGGCCATACCTGCGGAACGTTGTGCTTCATTAAAAAACCAGCAACACAAACAGCACATTTGTTTTTTTTGCCGACACGAAAGCCAATGCTGAAAAACCAAAAGAGCTGTTTCCGCCAACGCGCGAAAAAAAGTAACAGCAAATGGTTTTACATCAAAAAATAAAAATCTCTTCGACAAAACAAGCCTTTCTGTATAGACAATCACACCAAACATCTATTTCAGTTTTATAAGATTGTATAAAGTTTCACATTTGTATTGTTAATTTAAAAACACACAAAATGAAATTCTACCTCATCATAGCAAGCTTTTTATTCCTGCAATTTTCATATGCACAAGAAGATACTAATACTTCAGTTCCAAAAATATGGTCGTTAGAAGAATGTATTACCTACGCAATAGAAAATAACATTACCGTTAAGGATGCCTTATTAAATACTAACATTGCAGAGGTAAACTATGATAAGGCAAAATCTTCCAGACTGCCCAATTTATTTAGCAGTGCTTCGCAAAATTTTTCTAACGGAAATTCCATAGACCCAATTACAAGTGATTTTGTTTCAGACCAAATCTACAGCACCAATGTGGGCATAAATAGTTCCATGACTTTGTTTCAAGGCAATCAAATTAACAATGATATAAAACAACGTGAATTACTTTTGGAACAAAGTTCTTATATCGAAGAAATAGCCAAGAACGACATTGTTGTCAGCATTTTAGAAACCTATTTGCAAAGCCTATTTAGTAAAGAAAGTATTGGCATCGCCGAAAACAATCTTTCAGCTTCAGAAAAAGAAGTATTGCGTGCCAAAGCTCGTTTGGATGCAGGAGAAATTGCACTGAACGATTACACCGAAGCGCAAAGTCAAGCAGCTACCAATAAGTACAATGTAATTGCTGCAAAAAACAATTACCAACAAAACATCATTGCACTAAAACAATTGCTGGAATTGCCTCCTACACAAGAGATGGAGGTTGAAACCATTGATGAAAATATGGATTTAATCAATTTGGAACTTGACAAAATGCTTATTTATAATAATGCATTAGGCTATCTCCCAGAGATGAAAGCGAGTTCTTTAAATATCGCTGTCAATGAAAAAGAACTGGACATCGCGAAAGGCGCATATTTACCAACCTTATCTCTAATTGGAAGTATGGGAACTGGCTACACAAGTATTAATGACAATACATTTTCAGACCAGCTCAATGTCAATTTCAATCAAAAAATAGGACTGTCGTTAAACATTCCAATCTTTAATAGAAACCAGACCAAAGCGGCTGTAAGCACAGCAACTATAAATATTGAAAAAGCTGAAATACAGAAGCAAAATTCTGAAAAAGAAATCTATAGGAAAGTAGAAACCGCTTACCAAAATGCGCTATCAACACAAGAGCAGGTCATTGCGGCAGAAGCTTCAAAAGAAGCAGCAGAACAATCCTTTCAACTTGCACAAAAGCGGTATGAATTGGGCGCTTTAAGTACCACAGATTTAGTGATTAGCCAAAACACATTTACCAACGCACAACAAAATTATTTGCAAGCCAAATACTTAAATATTTTATATCACCAGTTATTACAATTTTATCAAGGAAACGACATTAAACTTAATTAATAAAAACAAATGAAAACTAAAAAAAAGATTCTCATCGGAAGCATTACAATTATTGTACTTGCAATTGTGGCTTACATTTTTATAAAAGGCGATAATACCGTTATTATTGAAGCAAAAACAATTGAAGCAAAAAAAGCGAATGTAACTACCATGGTTACAGCAACCGGAACTATTGAACCAATTACACAAGTTGAAGTGGGTACGCAAGTATCAGGAGTTGTAGAAAGAATATATGTAGATTATAACAGTGAAGTGAAAGCAGGGCAGCTCATTGCGGAACTAGACAAAACAAACTTAAAAGCTTCCGTAACACAAGCACAAGCTTCTTATGACAATGCTGTAAGTCAACGAAATTATATGCAAACTATTTACGATAGACAAAAAACTTTGTACGACAATCAAGTAATTAGTAAATCAGATTTTGATGATGCTTTTTATAATTATGAAACGGCAAAAGGAACAGTTACGCAACGTTTATCAGATTTACAATCTGCTAAAACAAACTTGAGTTATGCTGATATTTATGCACCAATTGATGGTGTAGTACTTTCTAGAGCTATTGACGAAGGACAAACAGTTGCCGCAAGTTTTAGTACACCAACACTTTTTACAATTGCTCAAGATTTAAAAGAAATGCAGGTTGAAGCAGATGTTGATGAAGCAGATATAGGACAAGTTAAAGAAGGACAAAGAGTAGCATTTACCGTTGATGCTTATATTGGTGAAACCTTTGAAGGTGTTGTAACTCAGGTTCGATTAGACCCAACAGTTACTTCAAATGTAGTGACCTATACTGTTGTTATTAAGGCAGATAATCCAGATTTAAAATTAAAACCAGGTTTAACAGCAACCATTTCTATTTTTACTTTAGAATTGAATGATGTATTAACAGCAGAAGCTAAAGCAATTAATTTTAAGCCAGAAAGAGAAACCCTTGCAACTTATAATCTTCAACATCAAATAGAAGAAACAAACAATGGCCAAAGATCTAGAGAAGAAACGGCTCTTTGGGTGTTAGAAGCAAACGGAACAATTACACCAAAAACAGTAACTCTTGGTGCAAGTGATGGTGTAAATGTTCAGATATTAAGTGGTGTTACTGAAGGCGAAAAATTAGTGTACAGCCTAAAAGGCGTTTCTAAATCTGAAGTTGCTCCAGCAGGAACTAACGAAAGTCCTTTTATGCCAAAACGCCCAGGATCAGACAAAAAAAAGTAAACAGCCATGACTAAAGAAATTATTAAAATAGAAGACTTAAAACGCGAGTTTACTATGGGAACCGAAACGGTTCACGCATTAAGGGGTATTTCATTTACCATAAACGAAGGTGAGTTTGTAACTATTATGGGGTCTAGTGGGTCTGGTAAAAGTACATTATTGAACATTTTAGGATGTTTAGATCAACCCACAGCGGGAATCTATGAAATTGATGGTGTAAAAGTAAAAGATCGAAGTAGAAATGAATTGGCAAAAATTAGAAACGAAAAAATTGGATTTATTTTCCAATCTTATAATTTATTAGCTAGAACATCCGCATTAGAAAATGTAGAATTACCATTGTTATACAATAGTAAAGTTTCTACTGAAGAAAGAAAAACACGTGCCATAAAAGCCTTGGAAATGGTTGGATTAAGTGACAGAATGGATCATACACCTTCACAACTTTCAGGTGGACAGCAACAACGGGTTGCAATCGCAAGATCATTGGTGAACAATCCTGTTATGATACTTGCAGATGAAGCTACAGGAAACTTAGATACAAGAACATCTTACGAAATTATGTCCTTGTTTCAAGAATTAAACAAAAAAGGTATAACTATCACTTTTGTTACGCATGAACCTGATATTGCTGCATTTAGCAACAGAACTATTGTTTTAAGAGATGGAAACATTATTCAAGATTATAAAAATAATAAGGTACTATCTGCAGCACAAGAATTAGCTAAATTACCTAAACAAGACGATTAATTATGAGACTATTAAATTTATTAAGAATAGCTTTTAAAGCAATCATTCTTAACAAAACGAGAACATTGCTTACTATGTTGGGAATTATTATTGGAGTGGCTTCAGTAATAGCAATGTTGGCTATTGGGGAAGGATCAAAAGAAAGCATTCGTACCACAATTTCTGCTATGGGTTCTAATATGATTACCATACAGCCTGGTGCAGACAGCAGAGGACCAGCAAGAGGTAGTGGTGGCGATGTGCAAACCTTAACACTTGCAAATTATGAAACTATTAAAGCACAATCTGACTTAATTAGCTACATCACACCTGTAGTTAATGGTAGCGGACAAATTATTAATGGCTCTAACAACTGGCCTTCTTCAATATATGGCGTAAACCCTGAATATTTAAATATTAAAGTGGTGGGCTTACAAAGTGGAAGTATGTTTACGGATGCTGAGGTTAAATCGGCTTCTAAAGTAGCAGTAATAGGGCAAACCGTCGTAGATAATGTGTTTCCTGATGGTCAAGACCCTGTGGGTCAAATGATTCGTTTTAATAATATTCCGTTTACAGTGATTGGCGTATTAGAGGAAAAAGGAGAAAATACCTTTGGGCAAGATCAAGATGATGTTGTGATTGCACCATATACCACAGTACAAAAACGTATACTAGCAATTGATCACTTAAACCAAATTATAGCATCGGCAATTAGTGAAGATGATGCACCAGCTGCCGTAGAGCAGTTGAGTGAGATATTACGTATCGAGCATAAATTATTAGATAGTGAAGAAGATGATTTTAGTGTGCGTTCTATGGAAGAATTGATTTCTACCTTTAGTTCTACTAGTGAAATGTTAACCATTTTATTGGTAGCCGTAGCCAGTATTTCTTTATTGATTGGTGGTATTGGTATTATGAATATCATGTATGTTTCTGTAAAAGAACGTACTAAAGAAATCGGATTACGAATGGCTGTTGGTGCTAAAGGTGCTGATATTTTAATGCAATTTTTAATTGAAGCTATTTTAATAAGTATAACTGGTGGACTTCTTGGAGTAATTTTAGGTCTTGGATCTACCATATTTATAGAAAAATTCTTAAATTGGCCCACCAGTGTTGCCTTGTATTCTATTGTGATTTCTTTTGCAGTATGTGCTGTAACAGGTATCTTTTTTGGATGGTATCCGGCAAGAAAAGCATCAGCATTAGACCCAATAACAGCTTTACGTTACGAATAATAAATTATGATTAAAAATAAAAGAATAACAGTCTTTTCGCATTTACTAGTTTGGTTAGTCCTCTTTAGTATGCCTTATGTATTGTCTTATGGGCAGGAACAAGACATAAATAGAGTTATTGCACATTTTTGGATTCCATTAGTATTTTATGCAATTATTTTCTACTTCAATTATTTTATTTTAATTGATCGGTTTTTGTTTTCAAAAAAAACAATACAATTTATT
>Ga0307929_1000025_pt1 | contig 146642 bp, 130 predicted proteins | sample AceLakmetage1330_FD_203160 | JGI IMG/M metagenome (GOLD analysis project Ga0307929, IMG submission 203160) | Saline water microbial communities from Ace Lake, Antarctica - #1330 | ecosystem: Environmental > Aquatic > Non-marine Saline and Alkaline > Saline | place: Antarctica: Ace Lake...
AGAATTAAAAGGAGAGAGTTTAAGAAAAACACTGTAATTTTGTCATCCCATTACGTTCTTTGAAACCAAAACCCAAGGGGGGTCAATATGACCGATTTGGGGGGTCAGTATCACTGAAATATCCAGCAGAATTAAAATTCATAACTGACACAGTTTTCTTGCAAGCGATCATAGTAGGCGAAAAATCCTTGTACTTCTTTAAGAGTAAGCTTGGGAAAGATCAGTACTATATTAAAAAGGACAGCTCGTATGAATTTTTGGTGTACAAAAGGTATCTCAAAACAATTGAAGGTAAGACAAGCTATGTTAAAAACAATAAGTTTTTAGGCCAATTATCCGATTATCTGCAAGATTGCCCCACAATACAATCGAAAATAGAGAATACAAATTATAGTCAAAAGAGTTTGGGAAACCTATTTTTGTACTATTACAATTGCAAGCCATCAGAAATTTCCTTCCACCGAAAAGCAAAAAAACCAACTTTAGAATTTGGTGTGCTGGCAGGACTATCGTTAACTTCTTTAAAGTTTAGCAGTACTGGTTTTTCCTATCTTGTAAATGCCAACTATGATAAATCAGCCAATTTATCTGCCGGCGTATTTTTGGATGTTATATTACCACGGAACCAGGGGAAATGGTCTTTTTATAATGAATTGCTCTATTCCTCTTATGAAGTTACTGGTCGTTATAATGATTATGAGCATGAAAATAGATATCTGATTTCTACCACAACAATTGGATACTCATACTTGAAATTGAATACTATGATACGTTTTAAATATCCAATTGGAAACATGCATATTTATTTAAATGCCGGGATTTCAAATGGATTTGCAATTAGTGAAACAAACTACCTATTAAAAGAGAAGAAGTTTTGGGATATCGAAACCACGGAGGAGGACAAGGCCATCAGTGATACCAGGAAATACGAGCAAGGATATATTGTGGGCTTAGGCTCCAAATTTAAAAAATTCGCTTTTGAGATAAGATTTGAAAATGGCAATGGCATGTCAAAACATTCATCCTTAAAATCGTCTGCTCTTAGATATTATTTCTTGCTGGCTTATAGGTTTTAATTTACTACTTAAATATGAAAAATAGTCTTATGAAGTACTTTCTGCTGCTGGTGGTATATAGCTTGTGCGGATCATCCGCCATCACCCAGGACAGATCACCGCAAATATTCAAGCTCTTTTATCTTGGCGGGCAGTCAAATATGGAATTAACCAATACGACCATTTTTTAACCAGCCTTCGAAATGCAAATGGCTACTGCGATATTGATGGCGATGGTGTGGAAGATAAATTGATTCCGCAGTGCATAATTTGGATGCAGGGCGAAAGCGATGCCGAAAACAACGAACAAGTGGCACTCCGATATTTCGATAATCTTAGCCGCATGATGGATTTGTTTCGGGCTGCACTGCTCGTGGATGACCTCCCGGTGGTTTTGGGCGAGATTAGCGATTCGGGCGATGCTGACGATGGCCACGTTTGGGATTATCTGGAAATTGTCCAGCAAGCCCAGGCCAGATTTGTGGCCACTGATAAACATGCTGCACTGGTAACCAGTACCCGTAACTACAATTACTCCGATCGATACCATTACAATAGCGAAGGTTTTATTGACCTGGGTGAAAAATTTGGCGAAGCCTTGATTTTGTTAATCGACAATCAGTAGGCAGTCCCGAAAAACCAGAAATCTTTGATTTCATAGTTTTTCGAGGATGCTCGACCGAAGGTCGGCATAGACAGTCTTCAGTAGGCAGTAAGCATTAGGTAGTAGGTAGTAGGTAGTAGGTAGTAGGTAGTAGGTAGTAGGTAGTAAGTAGTAGGTAGTGGGTAGTAGGTAGTAGGTAGTAGGTAGTAGGTAGTAGGCAGTAAGCATTAGGTAGTAGGTAGTAGGTAGTAGGTAGTGGGCAGTTCCGAATTTCTTGGATTTGGAAATTGAAGGTTAAAAACAACAATTCAATCATTTTAATATATTCCATAAATAGATAAAATTAGTAATCATCAAAACATAAACAAATGAATAAGTTATCCATCAGCAGTTTTATACTTATCATAATTGTTGCGACATTGTTTAGCAACACGTATGCTCAGCCTTTGAGCCGAAAGACAAAAAAAGCGACCGTTTATACCACCGCCAAAGACAGCAAGCTGCGTCTTAATCAAACTGGCACTTATAGTTTTGAGCAGGGAAGACAGCCACTCGAAACGGAGCTTTCCATTTTTGTAAACCCGGATGTAAGTTTTCAAACTTTTGTGGGGATTGGGGGTGCTATCACCGATGCTTCTGCCGCTTAAACTGATAAACTCCCATTCTTCTTTTTCTTTTTAATTATTTTTATAGATGAACGCTAAGCGTCTGTGGGTCAGAATTTGCTGTTAGTTGCTGGCTTTATTTTTCCTTTTGGAATTATTCGTTCATCCATACTAATTCTTTTTTTAAAAGCTCGAAAACATTAAAAACAATGGGGCATATTTCATAGTTTTGAAGCACTTCAGAAGACCTCTCCACAAACTTATCTCTGTGCAAATATGGATATGATCTGCACTCCTCTGGCCTGTCCGGGTAAATAGTGCATTTCTTGCCATCAAGATGTTTACATGCGAAACCCTTTAAATACCTATAGGTCTCAAAATTTTCAGGTTCAGCAAACACACCCATTGCCTCATCTGTGGCTATAGGTCTAATATTCAGACAACAATTACCACACTTTAAACAATCAATTTGAGGAGTAATCTCTTTATTAAGTCGATGAACAATCTCATCTATCTTTTCAGAATCCTGTTCCTTAAGATAAGTCCAAAAGGAGATATTCTCATCCTGTTTTAGTTTAGCGATTTGCGCTATATTTTTTAGGTTTATTTCTAATTTCATAATAGTTGAATTTTGAGCAACGTTGGGCTTATGATTAGTACTTTTAGTTCTTCTCCAAAGGTTTATTACTTTTAGAATTTTTAGCTAATTTATATGCTAAAAATAAAGGAATTAATGTCAAAAATCCCCAAGAATTATTTACAAGGCTGTAAACTACAATTCCAATCAGAACTCCAATGAAAACTGCATTAATTATGGATTCTGATTTCATTTTTTTTGCTTCTTTTAACAGCTCTTGGTCTGTTAGTTCTGATAAATCTTTTTGCTCCATTTGTATTATTTCAGTTATCTGATTATTCTGTTGGTGTGGTCTTTTATAATAGCAGCCAACGGCCCGGCTATGCGTAGTGCGGGATTTCAAGGCACTTCACTTTCCGTTTACCGATAAGTTTATTAAATGATTTAACTTTCAAAATACCACCAAACCCCGCATTACGTATAGGTTTTGTTGTGTGCCCGTGCTTTTTCTTCTTCTGTCCGTGCGGTAGGGCAGACACACTCTTTGACAAGCCTTGGCTTGAGCGATGGCTCGTGCGGCTTGGTCCCGAAAGCGTTCGGGATGTGTGGCTGTATAGCGTTGGCTTTATGTCGTAAAATTCCTGTCATTATGCCACTTTCTGGTTATAAAGATGTTCTTGAAAGTCTACAAAAAGTCTGCTGATATTTGCAACGTCTCCTAATATTTCCTTAGCATCTTCTAGCGACTGATACTTGTTGGTCAGCAGGATTGGAAGTTTCTCCTGGTCGAGTTCATCAACGCCTGTTTCAACGTATTTGCTCAAAACGAAAGCAAGGAATTCTTGCTGCTTGTCATTTAGCAGAGCAAATATTGTCGCTTCGGCTGCTTTCGCTCTGGCTTCTCTTGTCATGGCGATATAGTCACCATTGAATACGTATTCCAACACATCATACAAATCGCTCTTTTCCATATCCACCAACTTTTGCAAAGTCAGTAAGTCGTCTTTTGGAAACCCTGCTGCGTCTAAGTTTTCTAACAAGATTTTTCTTGTCAGCGGTTTACTCCAAAGTTTTCGTAATTCTTCTTCGTCTTTGAAAAGTTTGGGCAATTCTCCAAACAGATTATTCAAAAATTCATCAGCTGAAATAGGTTTGCCATCTGCACTCCAAAAGGAAGTTTGAACAGTATGTTGAATCGTTCTCTCTTTCCCGTCCCGAAGTTTGACTTTGATCCTTTTCTTTTTGGGTCTTGGCTCGTCAGGTTCTGCAACAACTGGCGGTTCACCCGGCTCAGGTGTTGGATACGGTTTTGGCTCTCTCGGTTCAGGCTCTAAAGGTTCACCATCCCATTCAGGGTCAGAGAAGTGTTTGTACGCATCTACAAAGTCATAAATGGTAAAAAACTCTTTGCCGTCAAATAAGCGTGTGCCCCGACCAACAATCTGTTTAAACTCTATCATGGAATTGACTGGGCGAAGCAAAACAATATTCCGAATGTTCCTAGCATCTACACCCGTTGAAAGCTTCTGCGAAGTAGTGAGAATGGTTGGCAATGTCTTTTCATTGTCCTGAAATTCTCGCAACAATCTTTCGCCTTCTTCTCCATCATTGGCGGTTACACGAACACAATAGAATGGGTCTTTGCTCCCTTCGACTCCGCTCTGGGCAGGTTTGGCGTTTTGGTTTACCACATCTCTAATCAATGCTGCATGTGCTTGATTGGCGCAAAAAATAATTGCTTTTTCGTTTTGGTTCGATTCATCCAAAAATATGTTTACTCGCTTTGCTTCACGCGCTACAATTTCGATGCTGCGGTTGAAGTCTTTTTCTTCATACAATTTACCTTCTTCAATTTCGCCTTCCACAATGGTATCATCCGAAGTGTAGCGGTAATCGTCTAAAGTGGTTTTGATGCGTTTGACCTTGAAAGGCGTTAAGAAACCGTCATTGATTCCTTCTTTTAGCGAATAGATGTAAACAGGATCACCAAAGTATTTGTAGGTGTCCACATTGTCATCTCGCTTGGGTGTTGCGGTTAAACCCAATTGAACGGCTGGACTGAAATACTCTAAAATACCCCGCCAATTGCTTTCGTCATTTGCTCCGCCACGGTGGCACTCGTCAATGATGATGAAATCAAAATAGTCTGCTGGATACTGTCCGAAATTTGGTTCTGGATTTCCATCATCATCAGAACCTGACATGAAGGTTTGAAAGATGGTAAAGAAGATGCTGCCGTTGGTTGGCACTCTTCCTTTTTTCTTTATCTCGCTTGGTTTAATGCGTACCAAGGCATCTTCGGGAAATGCTGAAAAGGAATTGAATGCCTGATTGGCCAAAATGTTTCTGTCTGCCAGAAACAAAATTCTTGGCCTTCTTGCCGGCTCGTTGGGTCGGTGAGCCTGTCGAACCGTCCAACGGGTTTGAAACAGTTTCCATGCAATTTGAAAAGCAATGGCCGTTTTCCCTGTCCCTGTCGCAAGGGTGAGCAAAATACGTTCGCTGCCGCTTGCCAAAGATTCCAACGTATTGTTTACTGCTATTTCCTGATAATAGCGAAGCTGCCACGTTCCGCTTTTGTCTTCAAAAGGAACATTGGCAAATTTCTCTCTCCACACTTCGGCAGGCTCAGTGTCCGAGTTTTTAGGGTATGTTTTATTCCAAAGTTCTTCGGGGCTTAAAAAGTCTGCTACCAAACCTTCTTCGCCTGTTTTCATACAGATTTGGTAAATGGCTTTTCCGTTAGAGCTGTACGTGGTTTCTAATTGCAGTTTCTCGGCATACTGCTTGGCTTGCATTACACCTTCGCCCACTTCTAATTCGTCACTTTTGGCTTCTACCACAGCCAACTTAATGCCCTTATGTACCAAGATATAATCTGCAATAATTTTTCTGCCACGTGCACCTCCCGACTGGATTTTACCATCGGTAATTTGGTATTCACGAAGCACTTTAGAGCCTTCTACCACGCCCCAACCACAAGCCTTTAGCTTGGGGTCAATCAATTCTGCTCTTGTTTCTGCTTCGTTCATATTGTCTGAATTATGATTTTTAGGATTTGATGATTTTAGGATTGTTCTTGATGTAATCCTTATTGTCTGGATGATTGACATTATACACCCTTTTGAATTCAAGGCTTTTTGCTCCAAAATTTATCAGTAATCCAATAGGTAAATTATATGCCTGGCAGTAGTTCATTGCTTGCGCCAAATGAACTTCTTCCAATTTTATCAGTGCTTTCAGCTCAACCATTATATTTTCTTCTACAAAGAAATCAACCCTACGTGTGCCTATATGAATGCCCTCATAATAAATGCTCATTTCCATTTCACGCTGAAAACCTAAACCTTGCTTTTCCATCTCTATGGCTAAAGCCCTTTGGTAAATGACTTCCTGAAATCCATTTCCTAAAGTGCTGTGAACTTTCATGGCACAACCAATTATTTTATGGGTCACCTCTTCGTGTTTCATGCGCTTTCCTTTTTAACATCTCTCAAAATCTTATCATCCTTTAATCCTACAAATCCTAATTCAGACACTTCCAACTCCCCCGCAAATGCCTTTTGCAAAATGGATTTTTTTAGTTCTTCTAAATCAGTAATTTTCTTTTGATAAACTGCCACCAATCTCTTTGCTTCGGCTTGTATTGTATCTAGCTGACTTAAAATACTCACTTGTTCATCAATACTAGGAAGAGGAACGGGTAAGGTCTTTAAGTCGTTTATCGATAAGTTGGGTTGCATCAAAGTATTAACATGTGCTAAAACATAATCTGCCACGCCCTTAGTAGACAGATAGTAATACAAGAAATTAGGGTTAATATCTTGTTCATGAGCCACTAGAGCTGCAACACGTTGATTAACTAAAGCACCATCATAGGTTGCAGGAACAACAGCCACCTTGAGTCCCGCGGAAATGATAGTTCTGGTCAGAGCAATAACAATGTCACCTTCTTTCACCTGAACTTTTTTCAAAGTTTCTCCAAATTCTTCAGGTAAATAATTGTCGGTCTCTTCTACAAATTCCTTTACGCCTACATTCGTGATTTTGACTGATTTTACCGAATTGGTCGGTTTAAAATCCTTGCTGGAAAATGCATAGCCATTTATCACTCTGGTAATTTCTTGAACCGTTTTAGTCTCCCAATCCCCATTTTCAAACACCCCCTGCAAATAGCTTACAAAAAGCTCTTTGGCGTTTTGAAGGTTTTGTTCGGCATTGGCTTTTGCTTGGTCTATGGCGGCAAAGGCTTTATCTAAAATGGTAACAATGCGTTGTTGCTCGGGGAGGGGTGGTAGGGGGATTTCTAAACTCTTTACAAAAGGTAGTTTTACACCTTGAACAGTAGCCCCAGTTCCTTCTTTAAGGATTAAATGTGAGATACTTTTGAACCATTGAAATAAATAACCAACGTTGATTTGATTCGATTTTTTTGGAACAATTCCTCGTAAATCTTGATTTATTGCAGTATCATTTTCTAAAAAGCATACTTTGCCTAAGCCAACCCTTGTTGCAATAATGACATTCCCTTTCGTGATAATATTTGTTGAACTCTTCTTAACAGCTTCCTCAGTTATTTTGAACTCAGTATTTGAGATAATTTCTGATTTCATATCTCTAACCGTAGCCCATAAAATCTTTCCTTCGTAAAATTTCGCGTTCTTTTTTGAAGGAGTTCCTCCACCAATTACGTCACAAACGTCTCCCAACTTCTTCATTTCCCAACCTTCTGGTAACTTAGCCTGTCGAATGTTCATATCAATTCCGAAATTGAGTTTAAGATTTCAGCACTTTCATCATCCAAGGCTTTTATTTCTTCCAAAATGGCTTGCGGTTTTCTTAGCGGAGCGGCTTCTGGCGTATTAGGGTTTTTTACGCTCAGGTCAAAAGTTGCTTCGGTCCCCTTCGACAGGCTCAGGGGTCGCACATCTACGTTCCAAGAGTTTTTCGTTTCCGGTCCTTCGAGCGCTGAGGCTCTCGAAGTGTAAAGTTCCACAAATTCTTCCAAATCCTTTTCGTTGAGCGGATTGGTCTTACCCAAATTGCGGTCGAGGTTCAAGGAGTAAAACCAAACTTTTTGTGTGGCCTTGCCTTTCTCAAAAAACAGCACCACAGTTTTTACGCCTGCACCTGTAAATGTGCCGCCTGGTAAATCCAATACAGTATGCAGGTTGCAGTTTTGCAAGAGTTCTTTACGCAAAGCAATGCTGGCATTATCGGTATTGCTCAAAAAGGTGTTTTTAATCACCACACCTGCTTTACCGCCTGCTTTCAAAATTTTGATGAAGTGTTGCAAAAAGAGTGAAGCGGTTTCGCCTGTTCTTATCGGGAAGTTTTCTTGCACTTCGGCACGTTCCTTCCCACCAAAAGGCGGATTGGCAAGCACCACATGGTAACGGTCTTTCTCCTGTATGTCAGCCAGGTTTTCGGCAAGCGTGTTGGTGTGTATAATGTTGGGCGCTTCCACACCGTGCAAAATCATATTCATAATACCAATGATGTAGGCCAATGATTTTTTCTCCTTGCCGTAAAAGGTGCGTTTTTGCAAGGTTTCCCAATCTTTGGTAGAAAGCCCGGACCCTGAGCCTGTCGAAGGGCCGGATTTCAAATAGTCAAATGCTTCACACAAGAAACCCGCAGAACCAACCGCACCGTCATAAATTTTATCGCCAATGGTTGGGGCAACTACTTTTACAATGGTGGTAATAAGTGGTCGGGGCGTGTAATATTCACCACCGTTACGCCCTGCATTGCCCATGTTTTTGATTTTGTCTTCATACAGATGGCTCATTTCGTGCTTCTCTGCATGGGTGCGGAAACGCAACTCGTCAATGCGGTTAATCACTTCACGTAAATTGTAGCCGCTTTGGATGCGGTTTTTCAGTTCGCTGAAAATTTCTCCAATTTTATATTCAATAGTGTCGGCATTTTCGGCAGACAGTTTGAATTTTTTGAGATAGGGAAAAAGTTTACCGTTTACAAAGTCCAAGAGGTCATCACCTGTCAGGGCATTATGGTCTATCTCGACTTTGCTCGATAACCGCCCGCCCGGCAACTGAGCTTGTCGAAGTTTCGGAGCAGCCCAGACGCTCCATTGGTAATCTTGGTCAATAATGGGCGTGTAAGTTTTTCCTGTGAGTTCGGCAGAAGTGGCACGGTCACGCTCCAGGTCATCCAAATATTTCAAGAACAACACCCAAGAGGTTTGTTCCACATAATCCAATTCACTACCACAACCTGCATCCTTATGGAGTATGTCGTCTATATTTTTAAAAGTCTGTTCAAACATTATTTAATCCTGTCTTCAAAATCATTATCAATAAACGCAAAAGTACCAATTTCCACGGGTGCATCGGCAAGAAAACTGCTCTTTTGCAAGCTGAAGCATCGGCTTGTGTGTTGGGGCTTGCGAATGTGCAGTTTTGTGGCTTGTCTGTTCATTATATCGTTTTTCTTTTTTTGTCTTTTTGCAGCAAATTTTTCACTGTCGCACTGTCTTTCTACGCTTGTGCACAACGTTTAGTATATGAAATCGTTTGGCATTTCGAAGCTATTACCTGTCAAATTGCTACTGCTTTTGATACGGGCTAAAATGCTCGAATACGCACTGCACCGGCAATTAACTATACCGTGTATTACCGCCTGGTGTTATTTTGTTTTCAATCATTTGTTTTTAATTTGTCACTTCGTTTCTGTCTACAGAGTGTCTGGGTAGGCAAGCTCTTTGGCTGGTTTTGGTCGTGTGTTGGCTTTTTGTGCGACCAGCCAATGTGCTTGACTACGAAGCGTTGGCTAATTATCCTCAATAATTGATAGTTTCGTTTCACTAAGTTTTTTCCCATCAAATATCGCAATATATAAATCTTTTAAACCTTGAATTAACAAAATTAAAAACGGCTCATTTAATTTGTTCTTAAAATATTGATTATCTATCATCCTTTTGTCAACTCCTGAAGGATTTGGATAGTTTTCTGGATGGGTATGCCATTCTCCAATGTAAATTGTCTTTTGCCCACTATTTGTAAATTCATAATTAATTATAACCTGTGCAGCATCTTTATTACAATCGAATGAATATCTACTTGCTTTATCGAATTTGTTTGGAGTAGTAACTTTAAGAATGTAAACTTTTTCATCTGTTACCTGCCCTAATAAAATACCACCTGCTTCATTTGCCTTTTTAGAGGTTTGTTTAAATTTCTCAATTATATTAAAAACCGAACGATTTATTAATATTTCAATTTTCTCTTGATTCATAGTAAGTGTTCTATTATAGCACCAATGTTTTTATTCTTGTAATAGTCTGAAATTTTAATTCCTAATTTTGTAGCTGAAATAGTATTGCCAAGCCAAGTATAAGCAATTGAATCTGTTTTATTATCAGCAATTATAGATGAAATAAATGGAAAAAGAGAGGAAATAAAACTGATTACGTTTGCTCCAGAATATGGAATATAAGTTGTTTGGCAACCCACTTCTCGAAGAGAAAGGTTTCTATTGCCAGATTCGTATTCAATCCTATCAATTACATTGAATCTAAAATAATCTTCATCAAAAAATTTCTCAAATTCTGGATTTGATGGATGCAGATAAACACAATGACCTCCACTTAAAAATGGTTCAACCCAAATAAAAAATACTGGTTTTTTTATTATTTCATCTTTTAATGATTGGCAGACCCAATTATCAATATTTGCTTTGCCTATAGAAATGAAAATGTAGTCTGCTTCATTGACATAATCTAGTTCACTATTAATAATGTCAATAATTGAGCTTTCTTTTGTACTAACTTTCTGAATTGGATTATTTTTTAACAGGAAGTCTTTAATAGCTTTTGTTTTATCTTGTCCAATGTACTCAAAACCAAGAAGGTGCCTATTTATGTTTTCAAGTTTAATCTCGTCATTATCAATTAATTTAAATGATGGCGAATTCAACGAATTTAAAAAATAGATTAAATTAGAACCAATGCTTCCAACGCCTGCAATTAAAAATGTTTGCTCAACATTTTGACCAAACATGCCAGCGGTTCGATTTTCTAATCTTTCTTTTGTAAGTACATCTGTAGTAATTCTATTTACATTTTCATTTGATTGAACTGTTGAAATAACATTGAATTGCTTCAATGCCCCTGGTCGAAATCCTTTTACAAAAGTATTTATGGGTCTATGAAACCAACCGAACAAATAAGTTTTTTCTCCAAAATATTTTTCACATACAACAAGTTTTGGAAACTCGTTTTTATTAATAAAAGCCTTGAACTTTTCCAAAGGTTTAATGCCAGCATCCGTAACTATATTTATTACATCTCGATTCCTTAATTCGAAAGGTGGTGTGGATTGTGGAAATTCTCCAAGGTAAAAAGCTTCTATTTCGTCATACTCGAAGTTGTATTCTTTTAAAAATTCTTTGAACCTGACAGCGGTTTCATCAGACAAGTGTAAAACATATTTGTAATTTCTAACGTTTCGTTTTAAGCAAATTAACAGGATGTTTGATTCTTGTGGAATTTTACTAATTAGGGATAAAACATTTAGTGGTAGATATTTCTCTTTGCCATATTTTTCCTTCCAATATGCTTTAAATTCATCTGTAAAATCAGAATGATTATTACCTGTAAGTCCATCTAAAATAATGCTTTTAGCTTTTCGCAAACATTCTACAACTATACCAGCAGGTTCATCAGGATTAGTTGATGCAATTTCCGAATCGTATGTGCAAACTAATCTATTATTATCGACATGAGGAATATATTTTGTCCTTTCAAACGTTTCAGGAGAAAGGAAAATTTTAGGGAATTCTAAAGGAAATTGTGTTGTGAAAGCCACATGCAAAACAATTGGAATAATGGAGTTCTCATATGAAATCTCTGTAGTAATTTCCCAAATTTCTAATTCTGTTTTAAAGCCAACAGATTCCTTTTGTCTATAGTCTAAAATTTTCACGTTATCAATTGTTGAAACATAATCATACGCTATTTGCTTTGATTTTGCTCCATCAATCATTTTTGTGCACTTCTTGAGTTATCATTTTTAATTGGCGCAGCAACATATGTTTTCGCACCTTCAATTTCATCTTTTGCTAAATGACAAGGAAATCTATTACCTAAATGTTTCTGCCATTTCAAACAAGATTCTTTGAAATTTGGATTATTAAGTGCTTGATTTGCTGAGATTATAAAGCTTTCTAATGCATTTTTAAAAAAATTCTTCTCAGTTTGTGGAGTTGAAGCAAACAAATCTTCACCTGTCTTTGGAGTGGGTCTATAGCATGTGAAATTATTTTCTTCTAAATCATTATTTATGCCAACTAAAGTGTCACGTAATGCAATATCATCACGTGCATTTTCAATATAATTATTTGCAGCTAATATTGACATTATAATTCCGCAAGGCATTTCCTTTCTTTTCAAATCAGCCCAAGATTTCAGATATCTAACAATCCTTCTAAGTTGGCAATCTCTCTTTCTTATATCTGACAACCATTTTTTATATGGTTCAGCATATTTTAATGATTCAAATAAGAAAGCTTTTTCAAAACCTGATTTAGTCTTTTCTTCAAACCAAGCAATAAATTCCACAGGGCTACTTTCTACCCACCCTTCTTTGGTATGAGCAAGCTCAGGTGTTTCAAGTTTTTCCGCATAATATATCGGGAGGTCGATATGAAATCCAAGATTTATATCATCATATTCTTTGTCATATTTCACCCTAACACAAGTAGGCTTATCAACAATCTCTTCAATTCCATTATTTTTATCGATAGCTTTAATTATCAAATCATGAAATATTTGAGTATCACTTCTTTGTTCTTCAGTCAGATTCCCTTGAAAATAAACACCATCATCTAAATCAAAATCAGATTCATGAGGACGAATTATTGTATCCATAACAAATGAGCCTTGACTTTGAAATTCGATTGAACTAGTTTTTTTATCCTCTTCAGGTAAATTAAGATACGCAAGTTTCATTCTCTCACGCAATGAGTTTCGTGCTTGCTTTAATTTTTCTCTTTCAATATCAGGTAATTTAATAGCTGAGTTGTAATTCTGAAATAAACTGTGACTGTTTGCCATATCGGTTAGAATTTATAGGTTTTCTGTTCTTTAAAAAATTGAGCAATATCTTCTTTTTTTCGCCAAATCTCACCCATATCATTGCCCTTGCCTTTAAGCAAATTAATCGCATCTGATTCTGCATTGTCCATTTGAATTATACTTTGTTGTTCTGGAGAAAGAATTTCACTTGGAACTCGAACGAATGTAATAGGGACATTATTGAAATTATGTATCTGAGACATAAAGTATTCGTTAAACTTAGCCTGTCCAGTCATCATTATTTCAAATAAGTCACTTTTCCAGTGCCTAAATGAACGATGTCGTTCCAAACCTGTCTTCTTTCCACTTGAAGAAGTAAGACTGCTAATTGACATAATTTTTAAATTGTCGTATTCTTTGCCTTCACCAACAAAATAAGTAATAGCTTCAATAAAACCGACCAAACTTGGATTATTTGCCCAAATACCTCCGTCAACAAATTGTTTTGAATCAAAATAGTCAATTTCTGCTAAAGGAAAGTATGTTGGAGCTGCAGCCGTTGCAAGTGCGACATCAACGCAGTAAGCTTTATTATCTCTTGTGAGTTTTCCTTCTTTATGGTCTTTTTTAAAAACCCATGGTCTAGCATCAGTGTAAGAATAACTGGGAATACATAAAAGATTATTACAATCTGCAATCTTTTTATCTCCAAATGTTTCAGTCAATGCTTTCCTAAGATTTTTATCATCATATTTTCCACCTCCTAATAATTGCTTGAAAAAAGCAATTTTGGGATTTTGATGTGGAAAAATGGATAATCCATTCTTTTCGTATAAGTTACTAATATCACTAGCTTTTAATTTAAGTGATAAACCTAAGGCTAATATTCCTCCTGTTGAAGTACCACAAATCATGTCAAAATAATCTGATAATTGGCAATTAAAATTTTCTTCGAAATGCTCTAGAATCTTCGATGAGTACAAACCTTTTATTCCGCCCCCATCAATTGTTAGAATTTTAAATGTTTTATTGGCCATTATTATACTGTTAGAGCGTCAGCAAGAAAACAGCTCTTTTGCAAACTTTGGTCGAGTGTCGGCTTGTTCGGTTTGCAAATGTGCTGTTTTGTGCGTTGGCTGTTCATTTTATCGTTTTTCTTTTCTGTCTTTATGTAGCAAATTGTCTGCTGTGTCGTTTTTTTTACACTTGGCGTTAACTTGTTTTTAACAAACCTTGAGTCCGTTTACTGATCCAACTACTACTTGGTAAACCGACATCTTGTCTTTTTACTGAAGATACTGTTAATCGTTTGTTTTTGTTTCATCCCTCAAAAATAATTAAATTTCCAAATCATCCAGCAAATTGCGCATCTTTTTCCCAATAATCCACCCTCAAAATCTTCATTCAAATTAAATGCGATTGCAGAATTCCTCATTCGCTGTGTCAATTTTTTTGCTCGCCAAAGGTAGAAATTATTTTATTAGAAATTATTTTAAAAATCAAGAATTTGAAATGCTTCCGTTTAAATGCCAAATCAAAAATCCATTAATTCTACTTGCTTAGCCAAAACCAAATCTATTGAACCATTTTCCAGACGACCGCTAACCGACTGTGAGCCATGATTTACTGTTATGGGCTGGGCTTTATTCTGCTTTCCAAACGTATTCTTTTAAAATAAGCGATGATTTCCTCTTTGGTCATTTTTGCCAATTCAGCACTTAACTTGTCCTTTTGCTCTCGGGCAAACTTGACGGTATCAAATTTTTTTATAGTCTGTATTTTTATTACACAAATTTAACCTTTCGCGTGAATTTAGTCGTTCCTCGTAAAGTACCCGTGCTTTTTCGTAGTCTTTGTTTCTAAAATATTCCGAAGCCAGTTTTTCTTTGTCAGGCTTGTCAATTTTCGATTGCGCGGTTTCTGTTTTCAGAAAAACGGGGACTTCCTGCCCGGCCAAAGGCATTGCTGCGGTCAGGAGGCAAAGTATGATAAAGATGTGTATGTATTTCATGTAAATTTTTCTACCAACTCGGTCAAATCCCTTGTTGCTGTTGCTTTAGGTTTATACTTAATCATAACTACCACGAGATATTAAAGTATAAAATGTTTAGCACCGTACGACCTACACCCTAATCTTTGACCCCCAACTTGATTCTACGGCAAAGTCCATGCATCTTTTAAATACAGTTGATGTTAGTTCAGGACATTCAATCCCTAAGGGCTCCAGTATCGTTCTTGTCCGGTAATCGCTAAAAATTCTTTTGTCGCAGAAGTAGGGATAGTAAACATCCATATAGCTGTTAATAAGGGTCTGCAAAGGGCCGCCCTGCAATACTTCGTCGGCAACCTTCATGCCTGAAATGGAATAATGCCTCTCGATATACTGTACAAGCTGCCCGATGGTGTCGGATTTCGGGTTAACAATATGAAAAATCCCGGTTTCTCCGCTGTCCATTATTGCGGTAACAGCCTTCACTAAAAAGTTTATTGGCACAAGGTTCAGCCAGCCGTTTCCGGGAAAGGTAAGAGGAAAGTGAATACTCCCGTTTTCATTTATCGAGACACCGAGTCCGGCAGCCCGTTTGCCGGATCTTTCTACAATATCTTTTTTTAGTGAATCTTTGAAAAAAAGCAGCGTCCGTACCGGAAAATACAATGCATTAAATCGAAGGCTTTCCCCGGTGGCTGAATCCCCATAGGTAATAGAGGGGCGAAAAATGTTTAGATCAATATCCTTTTCATTGCACAGGTCTGTTATAAGTTTCTCAGCTTCATTTTTTGACTGTTCGTAAGGGTTGTGGAAACCCGAGGGATACTGTATTTCTTCTTTAATAAGTCCTTCCTGTGTTCCGGCAGAATAGGCTGAGCTCATGTGGAAAAATCGTTCACAGTTTGGGACAACATCAAATACATTTCGCAGCCCTTGTAAATTCGTTGTTTCAACCTGCTGTTTTTTTCTCTCTGCAAAGGAGGTGTCCGCAGCGCAGTGGAGTACCTCTGGCACATCCCGGAGTATCCGCCGGTGCTTTTCGGAGAGACCCAAGCCTGACTTATCAATCTCGGCAGGAATAACTACCGGCTCATGCTTTGCTTCCACATTAAGAAACCTAAAAAGGTTTTCTACCCGCTGCCGGGCAGTATCATTTCCCTTGGGTCGTACTGTAAGGATCGTTCTTCGGCCACTTTTTATCAGCTCCCTGGCTAAAAAGCCACCGAGAAAGCCGGTTGCGCCTGTAATAAGAATCGGTGAATTACTCATAGTTAACTTAAATTTGCTCCGTGATACAAATAGGCTTCCTTCCTGGAGAATCCTTTGTTAAGAACATCGCGAATCCAGAGCACCCGTGGATCCTGCTTCGAAAAACCTTCCAGCATGGCTCCTGCTTTCTCCATGGCTTTCTGCATCTTCTTTACCTCTTCAGGGTTCGCATGATCAAGATACATGTCCCACTCAAAAATCCCCATCGCTCCCTGGTCTATAGGCGTAATAAAGCCGAATTCGCCTCGTACCCCGCTGCTATGTGTTAACGCTTTGAATTTTTTATGTATCTCTTCCACCAGAGGGATGTTATCAAGAGGCACGTATAAAATAGTAACTATAAGATGCCCATCTCTTCCCATCCTGGAACTCACTATTCTAAAGGTATTCAGCCAAAGCATGTCAGTAAGCTCGGGGCGACTGTACAACTTTTCGTAAAAGGCCTTTAAATCGGGATCAACAGCCTCGGACAGCTTTCCGGGGGAAGGATCAAGGGCCATTTCGATAATGGGTAGCATTTCGGGCTTTGCTAATATTTCGTAGGGTTTTGCTTCACCCTCCATCCCTCGTAAAATCTGTATAAGTCCATCCTCACCCAAAGCGGGTATGCCCATTATTAGTGCCCTCATTAGCTCCTGCTCAATAACTACCGGAGCCATGTTTCTGGCCGCATCCAAGTGATGCTTGTTTCCAAGTACTACCACAAGATATTCTATGCCCAGCTCCTTATGAAAAACATTCCGGAGGGTTTCGGCAAGTTCAGAGGTTGGGGATATAAAAGTACTCAGGTATTCTCCCCCGAGTACCCCGATGCCAAGTCCGATATGCCGCCTGTTCAGTTTTTTCGCATAGCCGATAGCCGATTGCATATCTGAAAACGGTACCGCAATCGCCGATTCATCCTCTTCAATAGGATGGAGCTTAACCACAGCCTGCGTACATATTGCTTGAATAGGAGGTCCTGTTTTACTGAATCCGTAAAGGTTAGGGGCATCCCTCTGTGAAAGGGCAAAAACATCGCCCTCCGTTGAGACGAACTCCGCATCGATAATGTTGTCCGCGCCTGTTCCGTAAGAACTTGAGAATAAAGAAAATAACCCAGAGCATATAATATTGGCACAATACAGTGCCGAAGGCTCAGCAGCATTAACCCGGTAGCCGCGTGCTACAGCTTCCTTCTGAAGTTCAAAAGCACTTATACCCGCACCAATAGTAACTGCACGGTTGCTGGTATCAAACTCCATCTTCTTCATTCTAATGGTATCAATTATAAGCCCAGACCCTAATACGAACCCCATTGCAGAGGAGCCATTTCCTCTTATAGTGCACTCCAGTTCTTCTCGTCGGCAAAGTTTTACAATTTCACTTACTTGGTGCGTATCACTCGGAAGAACCACATATCTGGGCATGGTCTCAGATGAATTTGGAAATGGATCGTTTGCGTAAGCTATTAAAAGGGCAGGGTCGTTGGTGGCATACTTTTCACCGGTTATGGATCTGAGCTTATTCAGAAATTCATCGGAAGGAACCTCAAAAGGTTCATTGGACTGGAGATAATCGTCAAGATAATTCTTCAATGTTTGAAATACGCCGAAGGGTCTGAGTTCAGTTACAAAATAGCACTGGGTATCGCAAATGCCACAGAGAGTACATTCATTTGCAACATCCACAAGTCCGGTTGTAACAGGAATCCTGTTCTCCAATACAGCCGCGGTTATATCCATCATTCCCTGGGGATAGAACGAAACAAAATGGTTCTTTTTGCCCGACGGGCATACGCCTTTTCCCAAAAAATCTACTTTACACATTGCATAGTGTCTGCAACGAAGGGCTGTATGCAGGGAGTCACTTGTATTGTTTGATTTTTGTTTGCTATTATTATTGAAATCACTCATAATTTGTTTTACTTATTTGTAAATGTTAGAAATGTGTCTGTTTATCGAAGTCCTGTTTGTTTTAAATAAAGATTCAAGCTGGTATTGGTTAAGCCACACTGTTTCATTATCAAGTTGAACTTCAATTTCAGTTTGACCGTCTTTTGTAGTAAATATTTGAATTTCTGAATTATTCATTCTTCGTTTGTTGCTAGGTCAAATTTGTAATTTTTATTTAAAGCAAATAGGCTTATCAGTATTCCCATTCGCTGGGTAAATCTTATTACCTGCCAAATGCAGAAATTATTCGAAATAGCTTAGGAACTTTCAATTAAAGCCTGATAAGCTTGCTTACATCATAGCCTCGCTTTGACAGTTTATCGAGTAGCTTTTGGTACAAGGCTTCCTCTATTTGCGGTGTCCGCGACAAAATCCATAAGTATTGGTCGGAGCTGCTGCCTATCAAAGCCCATTGGTAATCCTGATCCAGATCCAAAACGTAGTAGTCGCCATAAAAAAACCAAAAGAAAGAAACCTTCCACTTAGCCGGCTCACTTTCGGGATTGGGTATTTTGGCCTTGCCCACGGCTTGCGAAAACTTTCCGTCAAGACTGCCTTTATAGCCGCTGTTTACCACCTTTATTTTGCCGTCGTCACGCAGGGAGTAATCTGCGGTAACGCCCACCAATCCGCGTTCGAAGCGGTGGTCGAACCTGCTTATTTCGTACCAGGTGCCCAGGAACCTATTCACATCAATCTGTTTTACTACTGTTTTGTCGATCATGGTGTTTTGCGATTTACATGAACCAAAAACTATCATTAAGGCAATCAATAAAGTCAGGCTTTTTTTCATGGGTATAATATTAAAATGCTAATCAAAAGCAATTTGCACAATTAGCGCATTGATACCGAAAAATCACTGAGCCGCCCCAATTGGGCGGCTTTACCCAATGCCGCTTCTGCAAGCATTCTTATGTACAGACGCGCTATTAGCGCGTCTCAGTTCCTTCCGCAAGCATTCTCATGGAGAGACGCGCAGATTGCGCGTCTCTCCCGCTTTACGGGATATTATTCACCACCACGGTATCCTGCACCGAGCCACTTCCTGCCTTGCCTTGTGCTTTGAGCACCACGATAAAGCTGTCGTTTTCTTCGTAAAAATGTACCGGGTTGATCATCGTGCTATTGGTAGCATCACCAAAATTCCAGGTGTAAACATCCGCATTTTGGCTTTGATTGGAAAAAGTTACCTCACCGGGATTTTCGCCAATTACAAAAGTAAAAGCCGCAACAACCTGATCGTTGTCATCATCTTTATTGCATCCTACCCACATTATAGCTAAGGTAAGGACAAGCACTGGTAAAAAATAGTTTCTAAGTATCTTCATTTTGTCATTATTTAATTTGGGCAAAACTATAAAAATTGCCAGTAGGTGTCGCGCATTTCTCTATTTTTGTATCCTTATTTAATTCAAAACATTGTAGAGATGAAAAAACTAAGATTTACTATTTTATTACTTGCCTTTGCAGCATTTTCGCTGCAAGCGGCAGCACAAGACTATCAATCGCTTACGGATGACGATTTTGCCAAACATCCTTACTGGATCGAGATGATGCAGGATCAGTCGGTGAACTTTTATGATGTACAACATGCCTTTGAAGTGTATTGGCAGGATCGGAAAATCACCAAAGGCTCCGGCTGGAAACCTTTTAAAAGGTGGGAATATATGATGAGCAGCCGTGTTAATTCCGATGGCAGCCGTCCGGCTCCCGACCGCGACCTACGCGAATATCAGGAGTACCTGGTTCAGCATCCCACTCAGAAATCGGAAGCCGGGAACTGGGAAAGTCTGGGACCCTGGTTGGTGCCGCCAAACAAGGGCTACCGCGGACTGGGTCGCTTAAATGCCATCAACTTTCACCCCACCGATCCCCAAACCATTTATGTGGGAGCTCCTGCCGGTGGTTTATGGATTAGCCACGACCTGGGCGACACGTGGTACACCACCACCGATGGCCTGCCCAGCCTGGGCGTTTCGGCCATTGCCATCGATAATGCCAGCCCCGACATCGTTTATATTGGCACCGGCGACCGCGATGCGGGCGATGCACCGGGCATGGGCGTGTTTAAATCGTTTGACGGCGGACAAAGCTGGGATCAATACAACAACGGCATGGGCAATGCTACCGTGGGCCGTTTTATCATGCACCCCGAAAACAGCAGTGTAATTCTGGCCGCCACCAGCAGCGGTATCTATAAAACTACCGATGGTGCCGAGCTTTGGGAAAACAAAAAATCCGGAAACTTTAAAGAGATTGTTTTTAAACCCGGCGAACCCGACATCATTTATGCTGCCACTGGCGGCGATTTTTACCGCTCGGAAGATGGCGGCGAAAACTGGACACAAATCGAAAATGGTATCCCCAACGGAAGCCGTGGCGTTATAGGCGTTTCGCCTGCCAATCCTAACGTAGTTTATTTTCTGCTGGCACAAGGCAACGCTTATGGCGGCATCTATTATTCCACAGATGCCGGATTATCGTTTACCGAAATGTCAACCACCCCCAACATTTTGAGCTGGGGTTGCGATGGCGGCGATGGTGGCCAGGCATGGTACGACCTGGATATTGCAGTGGATCCCCTGGATGCCAACACGATTTTTGCCGGTGGTGTTAACTGTTTTAAATCTACCGATGCCGGTACTACCTGGAATATTAGCTCGCACTGGTGGGGCGATTGCGGCGTTCCTGCGGTTCATGCCGACCTGCACGTTATGGAATATTCGCCCCACGATGGCCGACTTTATACTGGCAACGATGGCGGCATTTACTGGACTGATAACGGTGGCACCAACTGGAACCTGATAAGCGATGGTCTGGCCATTGGGCAGGTTTACAAAATTGGCCAGAGTGCCACCTCCAAAGATAAAGTGATAAACGGCTACCAGGATAACGGCACTTCCACTTACATGGGCACCGAATTCTGGTACAGCAACCTGGGTGGCGATGGCATGGAATGCGCCGTTGACCACGAAATATCTACTTACAGCTATGGCTCCCTTTACTATGGCGATATTTATAGAATTATAAATAACAACCAAAGCAACAGGATTGCCGGCGATACTGCATTCGGTATCAACGAATCCGGTGCCTGGGTTACGCCCTTTCTGCTTCACAAAGAAGAAGCTACAACCATGTTTGCGGGTTTCAAAAACATTTGGAGAGGCATAGATGTGCGTTCGGGCAATCCTTCGTGGACTAAAATATCGGACAACCTGAGTGGTAACAACAGCACCAATATGCGCGTGTTGGAGCAGTCGCCGGCCGATGTGGATATTCTTTACGCAGCCCGTGACAACCAGACGCTTTTCCGCTGCGATAATGTGAATAATCAAAATCCGCAATGGACGACTCTTACCTCCACCTTACCGTCCAACGCTTCTATCAACGATTTGGAAGCCCATCCCACAAACCCCGACATTGTGTTTATGTGCCAGGGAAGCCAGGTGTTTAAATCCACCAATCGGGGACTTAGCTGGGAAGATATTACCGGCTCCTTGCCTGGCGTTTCGGTTAACGATATTGCTTATTACAAAAATAGCCAGGAAGGCCTTTACGTGGGTACCGATGTGGGTGTTTTTTATAAGGATATGTTTTTGGATGACTGGCTGCTATTTGCCGATGGTTTTCCGGCCAGTGCGCGTGTTACCGAAGTCGAAATTTATTATGAGCCTAACGATCCTGCCGGTGATGTGATTCGCGCCGCCACTTATGGTCGCGGACTGTGGAGTTCGGATATGTATCATGCCGAGCCTGTGGCCGACTTTAGCGCCGATATGGAAATGGTTCCGCCGGCCTGCCCCTTAAGTTTCACTGACCTATCGGCGGGAGTGCCCACTGCCTGGGAGTGGACTTTTGAAGGCGCCAATCCTTCCAGCTCCAACCTGGCCAATCCCACCGACATCGTTTACGGAAATCCGGGAAGTTTTGATGTTTCGCTCACTGTTACTAACGAAATGGGAACGCACACTTTGCTTATGGAAGATTATATTGTGGTGGATGAAACGCTGCTCCCGCTGGTTGAATTTTCGGCAAGCAACACCGCGATTTGCAGTGGCGAGGTGGTTTACTTTACCGACCTTAGTCAATATTGTCCCAATGAATGGCAATGGAGTTTTGTGCCCGATGATGTGCAGTTTGTGAATAACACCAACGCCCAAAGTCAGAATCCTGCGGTACTCTTTCTGTCGAATGCAAGCTATAGCGTAAGCCTGACAGCAAGTTCGTCGAATGGCTCGTCCATGCTCGAAAAAGAAAACTGGATTTTGTCGGGTGGTTTTGCCCTGCCTTTTGCAGCAGATTTTAACAATGGTTTTGCCGCCCAAAATTGGGAAGTGGAAAACGAAGACAGCAAAACTACCTGGGAAGTGATTCAGCCCGAATGGTCGCCCAACAGCAACAAGGCCGCCTATATGAATTTCTTTGCCTACACCTCGATGAATCAGCGTGATAATCTAATATCGCCCGCCATCAACCTGAGTGGCATCGAAAATCCACATCTGATATTCAACTATGCCTACACCAACCGCTTTGCGTTTAAAGATTCCTTGATTATAAAAATATCGCAGGACTGCGGTCAGACCTGGCAACGCATTTATGCCAATGGCCCCGATAATAACGGTTCGTTTATTACCACCCCGCAAATGACTACCTCTTTTAATCCAACGGAAGCAGAACAATGGTGTGGCGAAGGATTTGGCGCGGATTGCATCTCGATAAGCCTGGCTGATTTTGTTGGGGCGCAAAATGTGAAACTCATGTTTCAGTCGTATAATAAATATGGCAACAACCTTTACATCACCGATGTGGAGATAAACACGCCAACGGCCATCCCCGATGCTATCCAAAGCACCGGCGTATTTGCCATCCATCCCAATCCCAGCACCGGACGGTTTACCATCCGTACTTCAAGCCAGGGGGATTTTGATATAGAAATTTACAACACGCAGGGGCAAGTGATTAAAACCGGAATGATAAACGGGAATAGCGAGGTGGACATGAGCAACCAGCCCAGGGGGATGTATCTGATCAAAATTTCAAATCCGGAAAATCATTGGCTGCAAAAGGTTTTGATCAGATAATTCAAGCTAATTTTGATAATAAATATCATTCTAAAATTTAATAATTAACAATCAAACCGGCATCATACAAAACGCAAGCGATGATGCCGGTTTTAATTTTACCAGATTATGTTTAAAACACAAACTTACATTGAACGCCGCAAGAAACTAAAAAACGATATCGGCAGCGGGTTACTTTTGTTTTTGGGAAATAACGAAAGCCCGATGAACTATGCTGACAACACTTTTCATTTTAGGCAGGATAGCACCTTCCTTTATTTTTTTGGAGTGAGTCATCCCGGCTTGGCGGCTATCATCGATTGCGAAAGCGGTGAGGAAACCGTGTATGGCGACAATTACACCATCGATGATGTGGTGTGGATGGGCAAGCAGCCCACCATCGCCGATCGCTTTGTGGCAGCAGGTATTCAAAAAACAAAACCGGCAAAACAACTGACCGATGATTTGCAGACTGCACAAAAGCAGGGCAGAGCTATCCACTTCCTTCCACCCTACCGCCCCGAAAATAAAATACGGATTTTTGAAATGCTGGGCATCGAACTATCCCGGCAAAAAGCGGCATCATCGCTGGCCTTTATTCAAGATGTAATTGCCCAGCGCAATTACAAAAGTGCTGAAGAGCTTGTCGAAATCGAGAAAGCTGTGAATATTACCGCCGACATGCACGTGGCCGCAATGAAGATGCTAAGACCAGGCATGAAGGAATCGGAGGTGGCTGCCGAAGTGCAACGCATCGCTCAGGCAGCGGGCGGGCAAATTTCCTTTCCGGTAATTGCCACCATCAATGGGCAAACCCTGCACAATCATTATCATGGAAATACTGCACAATCAGGGCAAATGTTTCTGCTCGACTGCGGTGCCGAAACCGAAATGGGCTATGCCGGCGACATGTCGAGCACCTTCCCGGTGGATCCGAAGTTTACCACCCGCCAGAAGGAAATTTATCAGGTGGCTCTAAATGCACACGAAGCCTCCATCGCCATGCTAAAACCTGGCGTGCCTTTCAAAGACGTTTATTATGAAAGTGCCCGCACGATTTTAAAAGGATTGGGGCAACTGGGATTTTTTATGGGTGATGTGGAAGAAGCACTTGCCGCAGGCGTACACGCCATGTTTTTCCCCTGCGGCCTGGGCCACATGATGGGTTTGGATGTGCATGATATGGAAGACCTCGGCGAGCAATATGTGGGCTACCACAACGAGGCCAAAAGCACACAGTTTGGCGCAAAATCGCTAAGGTTGGGACGAAAGCTGGAACCGGGCTTTGTGCTTACCATCGAGCCGGGCATTTATTTTATCCCCGATCTGATTGATAAATGGCGGGCTGAGAAAAAGTTTATGAATTTTCTGAACTATGAAAAGCTGGAGGCCTACCAAGATTTTAGCGGCTGCCGCAACGAGGAGGACTTTGTGATTACCGAAACCGGCTACCGGCTTTTAGGTAAGCCCATTCCCAAAACAATCAGTGAGGTTGAGGCTACAAGAGGATAGTGTTTTTTGTATGAATGTGAAATTTTGACCATCGGCCGGGCTTAACAATTTTTAATAGCCCAGCCCAAATACAGCACTGGGTAAAGTGTACTTTTGCAATTCAAATTTGTTCTAAATTAAAATTGCTATGCCACACTATCATTCGCTTGGTAAAATTCCACACAAACGTCATACACAATTTCGCAAACCCGATGGCGGGCTTTACAGCGAGCAACTGGTTTCTACCGAAGGCTTCTCCGATATTTATTCGTTGGTGTATCATACCTGGGAACCTACCAGGGTGCTGAAGATTGAAGAACCCTACAGCGTGGCTCCCAAAATTGCTATGGCGAAAAATATGCAACACCGTAGTTTTTCCGGTTTTGATGTTAAGCCTCAGGACGATTATCTGGAAAGTCGCAAATACGTTTTGGTCAACAGCGATGTGTATATCAGCCTGGCCGCGCCCAAAAAGTCGATGACTAATTATTTTTATAAAAACTCCGGTGCCGATGAAATGGTTTTTGTACACAAGGGCGAAGGAACCCTAAACACCATGTACGGCTCCATTCGTTTTGGCTATGGCGACCACCTCATCATTCCCAAGGGCATTGTCCATCAGTTTGAATTTGATACCTGGGACAACCGGCTTTTTATTGTCGAATCCTTTACATCGCTGCGTTTTCCCAAAAGATATATTAACCGTGCTGGCCAGTTGGGCGAACATGCTCCCTTTTGCGAGCGCGACATCCGCAAGCCCGAAAACCTGGTTACCCACAACGAAAAGGGCGATTTTTTGATTAAGATAAAACGCGGGGATATGATTTGGAATTACCATTACCAAACCCATCCCTTCGACCTCATTGGCTGGGATGGCTTCCTTTATCCTTACGCTTTTTCAATTCACGATTTCGAGCCTATCACCGGGCGTGTGCATCAGCCGCCCCCTGTGCATCAAACCTTCGAAACCCCCACCTTTGTGGTTTGCGCCTTCGTGCCCCGCCTCTACGATTACCATCCCGATTCCATTCCTGCGCCTTACAATCACAGCAATGTAGATTCGGACGAGGTGCTATACTATGTGGATGGCGAGTTTATGAGCCGCAAGCATGTCGAAAAGGGAATGATTACGCTGCATCCTACCGGCATTGTTCATGGCCCGCATCCCGGAGCGGTCGAAAAAAGTATTGGCAAAAAAGAAACCCCCGAGCTGGCCGTGATGGTGGATACCTTTAAGCCCCTGAGCCTGACCGAAGATGCCTTGAAAATCGAAGACCCGGATTATTACAAAAGTTGGATAGAGTAAAATTTGAATTTATAAATTACAAGATATTAGTAGCTTAGTTTTTAATACATTAATAAAATAACAATATGAAAATGCAAAATGCACCCGATGACTTTCTTCCTATCAATGGAACCGACTACGTTGAGTTTTATGTAGGCAATGCCAAGCAGGCCGCGCATTATTATCAAACGGCCTTTGGCTTTCAGCCATTGGCTTATGCCGGGCTTGAAACGGGTCTTAAAGATCGCAGCTCCTACGTGCTGAAGCAGGATAAGATTCGATTGATTTTTACCACCGCTCTGTATCCCGAGAGCGAAATTGCTGCCCATCAAATCAAGCATGGCGATGGGGTAAAAGTAGTTGCGCTTTGGGTTGACGATGCGCGGAAATCGTACGAAGAAACTATAAAACGTGGTGCCCGCTCATACATGGAACCCAGGGTAGAAAAGGATGAAGATGGCGAAGTGGTTTTTTCGGGTATTCACACTTATGGCGAAACGGTGCATATTTTTGTAGAACGCAAAAACTACAAGGGCATCTTTTTACCAGGATACGAAAAATGGGAGCCGTTGTACCGTCCCGAGCCGACAGGCCTGAAATATGTTGACCACATGGTGGGCAATGTGGATTGGGGGCAGATGAATACCTGGGTGGATTTTTATGCCGATGTGATGGGCTTTAAGCAAATTATTTCGTTTGACGATAATGATATTTCTACCGAATACACTGCCTTGATGAGCAAGGTGATGTCCAACGGTAATGAGCGGATCAAGTTCCCGATAAACGAACCCGCCAAGGGAAAAAAGAAATCGCAGATAGAAGAGTACATCGATTTTTACCAGGGCGGGGGTGTGCAGCACCTGGCCATGGCCACCGATAATATTATGGAAACAGTGAGCCAACTGCGCGACCGTGGTGTGGAATTTCTGCGCGTGCCCGATACTTATTACGAAACCCTGCTTAGCCGTGTTGGTGAAATTGATGAGCAGGTTAAGCAACTTCACGAACTGGGTGTGTTGGTCGATCGCGATGATGAAGGCTATCTGCTACAAATTTTTACCAAGCCGGTGCAGGATCGTCCCACGGTATTTTACGAGATTATCCAGCGCAAGGGTGCTCGCTCCTTTGGCAAGGGCAATTTTAAGGCACTCTTCGAATCCATCGAAATTGAACAAGGACGCAGGGGGACGTTGTAGGTACTGTTTTTATTTTGAGTGCTTAAAAGATAATTTGAAAATGATAAAAAAGATTTCTCCTGGCAACACTTCGCTTCGCTGTGTGTTTTGGTCGAAATGACAGCGTTCACTGGTTGATTGGGGTGTGTGAATCGGGCGCGAAGCGCCCGATTCACACACCCCCACTGCTCGCGCTGGTTGTGTCATTCCGAACGAAGTGAGGAATCTCATATCCAGACGCTTGCAAAAAGATATCATTTCGACTGTAAGGAGAAATCTCCTAAAATATAGACTTTTACAAAAACATGTCATTGGTAATTTGACTTGAATCTCGGAATTACAAAAACTTAACTAAATATCAATATTTTTTTATTATGATTAAAGCGAACAATCCAAATATTAAAAGCTGGCTTCGGATAGATAAAGACAGTGAGTTTCCGATGCAGAATATTCCTTTTGGGATTTTCAAACCCAAAAACCGCACCGAGCCACGAGCAGGTACACGCATCGGTAGCCACATCATCGATCTTTCGGCCATCGCACGAAAAGGATATTTTGAAGAAGAAGGCATTGTGGGTAAGGATGTTTTCAGCCAGGCCACGCTCAACGATTTCATTGCACTGGGTCGTCCGGTGTGGCAGGCCGTACGCGATAAAATATCGGATATCTTCAACAGCAACAACGAGGAAATATGGAATACCGAAGATTTTCGCGAAGGCGTTTTCTACACACTCGACCAGGTGGAGATGCTGATGCCCGTTAAGGTGGGCGATTACACCGATTTTTATTCCAGCATCGAACATGCCACCAATGTGGGTAAAATGTTTCGCGATCCCACCAAAGCCCTCTTGCCCAACTGGAAGCACATCCCCGTGGGCTATCATGGTCGGGCATCGTCTATCGTGCTTTCGGGAGCAGAGATACATCGCCCACTGGGGCAAACCAAAGCCGACGACAAAGAAACGCCCGATTTTGGGCCTTCACGGCTGGTGGATTTTGAACTCGAAATGGCTTTTATCACCGGCAAGGCTACGCAGCTTGGCCAGCGTATTTTGACCGCACAGGCGCGCGAACATATTTTTGGCATGGTGCTTTTCAACGACCTCTCCGCACGCGATATCCAACGCTGGGAATATGTGCCCCTGGGGCCTTTTCTCTCTAAAAACTTTGGCTCGGTGATTTCGCCCTGGATTGTTACCCTCGATGCACTGGAGCCTTTTGTCGTGCAAGGCCCCAAACAAGAACCCGAAGTTTTGCCTTATCTCCGCTATAACGAGCCTGCCAATTACGACATCAAACTGGATGTGTTGCTCGAAAGCGAAAACTTTGATGCTCACCGGATTTGTCGCTCCAATTTTAAATACATGTACTGGAATATGTTTCAGCAACTGGCGCATCACAGCGTGAATGGTTGCAATATCAATGTTGGCGACATGTATGGTTCGGGAACCATTAGCGGCCCCACCCCCGATGCTTACGGCTCGATGCTCGAGCTGAGCTGGCGCGGAACCAAACCGCTGGAAATGCCCGATGGGACACAACGCAAGTTTATCAAGGACAACGATACGATTATTATGCGTGGCTTTGCCGAAAAAGATGGCGTTAAGGTTGGCTTTGGCGAATGCAGAACCAAGATACTGCCAGCCGTGGAGTTTTAAGCTGCATCAAGAAAATTCATTAAAAACATCACAAACCATTTTTTACGATGATAAAAAAGATGAACCCCCGGGAGATGGAAATTCCTCGTCTGCATAAATTTTTGCTCGGAACCATCGCCCCGCGACCCATTGCCTTTGCCTCCACTATCGACAAGGACGGAAACCCGAATCTGGCTCCCTTTAGCTTTTTCAATGCCTTTGGGGTAAATCCTACAACCCTCATTTTTTCGCCTTCACGGCGCGGGCGCGACAATACCACCAAGCATACCTACCAAAACATAAAGGAAGTGCCTGAGGTGGTTATCAATGTGGTGAATTATGATATTGTCCAGCAAGCCAGCCTGGCCAGCACAGAGTATCCCCGGGGCATCAACGAGTTTATTAAGGCCGGTTTTACGCCCCTGCCCTCCGAAACCATTCGCCCTTTTCGCGTTAAAGAATCGCCCGTGCAATACGAGTGCGTGGTGAGAGAAGTAATAGAAACCGGCGACCAGGGCGGTGCAGCCAACCTCGTGGTTTGCGAAATTCAAATGATTCATTATCACGAAAACATCCTGGATGATGCTGGTTTGCCTGACCCCAACAAAATTCGCCTGGTGGGTCGGCATGGTGGCGATTATTATGTGAAAGCCTTTGGCGATAGTCTTTTTGAAGTGGAGAAACCGCTATCAAAAATGGGGATGGGCATCGATAAATTGCCCGACCGGATTAAATATAGCAAAATACTCACCGGCAATCACCTGGGGCAATTGGGTAATATCGAACACCTGCCCGATTCAGCCCTTATCGAAAAAATTAAAAAAGATAAGGAAGTTGTGGCAATCAGGCAGGTTTTGGAAAATGATGTCATGCGCCTTGAACAAGAAATGCAGGAGCTGGCCAGAAGCTGGATAGAAAAGGGCAGAACCCGCGATGCCCTGGCTTTGTTGACGATGGGTAATTTTTAAAAAATGAAACAATACGATTTTATCATATCGGGCGGTGGTGCTGCCGGGCTTAGTCTGGCTTATTATCTGAGTTGCTCATCCTTGAAAGCAAAAAAGATATTGATAATTGATAAAGACCGTAAAAATAAAAACGATCGCACCTGGGGCTTTTGGTCAAAGCAAAAAACCGCCTTCGATCATCTGGCCACCCTTCGCTTTGAGGAACTTGATTTTGAAAGTAGCTATTATCACAAGCGCATCTCCATGGGCGCATATTCTTATAAGCTGATTCGGGGTATCGATTTTTATAATTTTATCAAAGACCATCTTAGCCACTTTCCGAATATCGAATTTCTCAACACTCCGATAAAATATCTTTCTAATACCCAGAACGAGGGTCGGGTAGAAACCGAACAGGGATCTTTTTCGGCTCCCTGGGTTTTCAACAGTATTTTTAACGAAGATGAAATACGCCAGGCGGCTGCCTCAAAACTATATTTGCGACAGCATTTTAAAGGCTGGCTTATCGAAACTCCGGAAGCGCGTTTTGATCCGTCTTCTTTTTCGATGTTCGATTTTCGTACCCCGCAGCAGGGGCTGATGCGATTTTTTTACCTTATCCCTTTTAGTCAAAACCGGGCACTGGTCGAATACACCCTTTTCTCGGAAGACCTGCTCGAAGATTCGCAATATGATAATGCGATTAAAAACTACATCCGGGAAGTTTTGAAAATCGATAAGTACAAAATTGTGGAAGAAGAAAAGGGCGTTATCCCAATGACGGATTATACTTTTCCGGCCAGCCAGGGCAAGCACATTATCAATATTGGCTCTGTGGGTGGAAGTTCAAAACCCTCTTCGGGCTATACTTTTATGCGCATCCAGAAGCATGTGCAAAAAATTGTAGCCGCACTCGAAGCGGGGCAAAGTCCCCATATTTCAGGGCAGTCCAAAGCCCGCTACCGTTTTTACGATTCCATACTGCTCAACATTTTAAAAACCCGGGGCGATCAGGCCGAACGCCTTTTTTCGCTGATGTTTAAAAACAATTCTATCCGTCAGCTCTTTCAATTTTTGGATGAGCAGGGCGGCATCATCAACGATTTGAAAATAATCAGCTCACTTCCCCCAATGCCATTCTTGCGCTCCGCAGTAAATTTGATCTTTAAAAAATAATTTGTCATTCTGCAAAGGCTATTATATTTGCCTCGTGTATTAATATTAGCAATGCGAAACTAAACATTAAGAAAGAAAATTCATCGATGACAAAAAAGAATACTCGTAAAGTAAATCGGAATAAAAAGCCTAAACAGCGCGATAAAAACCGGTGGGGATTTATTGCTTTCTTTGGGATTTTGCTTACACTTTTACCCCTGGTCTATTACCGCTCGGGGCTTGATCCGGCTGTTAATCCCCGTTTGTTGTTCCTCGTGGTTTTTTTAATGCTGAGTAGTGTTTTTTTTCTTTTTAATAAAAAATCTTATGATACTTCCGTGCTGCGCGAAAAGCTCTTTTATTTTCCTGTGGCTTACTTTATCATAACTGTGTTGTCGGCACTTTTTGCCCTTAACCCTTTGGAGGTGAATTTTGATGCGGGCAAGACTTTTACTTTCGTGATAATGACTGCAATGAGCGCGGTTATTTTATCAAATACTAAAAACTGGCACGAAAAAATACCCCTGTTTTTCATTGTTCCAGCCATCATCTTTATCGCCGTTGGACTTAGCGAATATTATGAATTTGTACTTTTTGCCAAAACCAAAGTCAGCGCGCAGTTAATGCCTTTGGTTTACGAAGTAAAGGGCAATATGTCGCACAAAAATCAATACAGCATTGCGCTAATGATGCTCCTGCCTTTTTTAGGCTTTGGTATATACAAGTTCCATGGCTGGCTTCGTTTACTCAACATTGTATTGGTGGCATTGTTGATGCTGCTCATCCTAATTTTGAAAACCCGCTCGGTATGGCTGGGCTTGGGGTTGGCCTCGTTGGTATCTATTGTTATTTTGGTTTTTTATGGGGCAAAATTGGGTTTGGATGTCAAGCTCAGACGAATTATTGGGATCGCATTCTTTGGTTTGGTGGCCGCCTTTTTTATCACCATTTATTCGATAGAGATTAAAGATAAGGAGTCGATCGTTTATAAGATAAAAAATATCAGCCGCCCCGATGATCCCAACAACATACACCGGATAAAGATTTGGGAGATTACCACCAAAATGATTGCTGATAATCCCTTGCAAGGAGTGGGGGCGGGCAACTGGAAAATAAATGCACCTTATTATTATTCCGGTTATAATTTTAAGAAGGAGCAACTCAACTGGCTTCGGCCGCACAACGACTATTTGTGGGTATTTGCCGAAAAGGGCATTCTGGGAATACTCGTCTATTTGGGTATTTTTATAATTGCTATCTATTATCTTATCAAGGTATTTTTTAATTCACCTGAAAAGGATAAAAAAATACTGGCGTTGTTTATCCTGGCTGGTCTGGTTGGCTACCTTAGTGTTTCGTTTTTCAGCTTCCCGCTCGAACGACCGCATCATCAGGTTTATCTGGCCATCTGTCTTAGCCTGGCCGTGGCGATGTTTCACGAGCAGAAAAGTAGCTCGGGCAATATCAAATTTTTTAAACCAATATTGATGGTGGTTTCTTTGTTGTTGGTTTATTTCATCATTTATGCCTCTTCCGTTTTGGTGATGGAGACAAGGGTAAGAGAAGCCCGGATTTTAGAACAGCAGGGTCGTTATGAGCAGATGCTCACCTTATCCAAAACAATACCTTCTACTTTTAAAAACCTAGATGTCGAAGCTATGCCCATAGCCTGGTATCGGGGATTGGCTTATGCAAATCTAAACCAAATAGAACAGGCTAATCTGGCTTACCAAGAGGCATACCTGGCGCTTCCTACGCGCATTTCACTGCTTAACAATTTGGGGAGGACCTACTTTCAATTGAAGAATTATGATGAAGCTAAAAATTGCTTTTTGGAAGCTCTGGCCATCTTGCCCGAGTATTTCGAGTCGCTGGTTAATGTTTCATCAACCTATATCAAACTCCAGGACTACGAAAAAGCCAATGAGTGTTTATCAAAGATAAAGCCCAAAGATATGAATGAGCCATTGCGGAATAATCTTAAATTTGTGCAAAGCAAACTTAAAAAATAGTGTAGTTTAGTGGTATATTTTAGCATGGATATTATGGATATTGAACAGCTCAAACAAAACTTTATCGCGCGCTATGGCGGAGACATAGAAGCGGTGCATGGTTATTTTGCACCTGGCAGGGTTAACCTGATTGGCGAGCATACCGATTACAACAAGGGTTTTGTATTGCCCTGCGCGCTTATTTTTGGCACCTATTTGCTTATTCGCCAAAACAAGGACGGGCTTGTAAGGATGGCCTCCGAAAACTTCGATTACGGCGATGAAATTCCCCTGTTACAATTACATCAGCCACAACCCGGAAAATGGATGAATTATCCGCTGGGCGTTATCGACCAGCTTATCAAAAGCGGATTTGAAGCCCGGGGTCTCGATATGCTTTTTTATGGAAATATCCCCAACGGAGCAGGCTTGTCCTCTTCGGCATCCATCGAGGTGCTTACGGCTTTTGCTATCAACGATTTGTTTGACTTAGCTTTGGATAAGATAACTATGGTGAAAATGGCTCAGAAGGCCGAAAATGAATTTGTGGGCGTAAATTGTGGAATCATGGATCAATTTGCGGTGGGAATGGGAAAGGCCGACCACGCTGTATTTTTGGATTGCGGAACCCTGGATTATGAATTGGTACCCCTGGATTTGGGCGACTACAAAATTGTGATTGCCAACACTAACAAGCAGCGTAAACTTTCGGAATCGAAATACAACGAGCGCGTGGAAGAATGCGCAACGGCGATGAAGTATTTGTCGAAATACAAGGCCATCGATTCACTTAGCGATCTTTCGTACCAGGAGTTTGTAGATCACAAGCATCACATTCCCGACATTGTTATTCGCAAGCGAGCCAAGCACGTCCTTAGCGAAAATCAGCGCGTGCTGGATGCTGTAAAAGTATTGGCCGAAGGTAAGCTTAATGTTTTTGGTAAACTGATGAATGCCTCGCACAACTCGCTCCGCTACGACTATGAAGTTACGGGTTACGAGCTGGATATCCTGGTAGAAGAAGCAAGGCAGACTGAGGGTGTCCTGGGCGCACGTATGACTGGCGCGGGATTTGGTGGCTGCGCCATCGCTCTGGTTGCCCAAAATGCTATCGATAAATTTATCGATCGCGTGGGTGAAAATTATAAACGCAGAACCGGATTGACAGCCGATTTTTATATCTCGGAAATTGGTGATGGTGTAAAAAAAATTGGATAATTGAGTTTTAGAAATTTTTTGGATATGGGACACGATAAAAAGCAGAATCACAAAAAGCACAGCGACAAAGCGCAAAATGCTAAGAAAAATCATGATAAAGAGGATAGCAATAATATGGATCATCAGGACAAAGATCAAAATGATAAGAAGCCTAATGCCGAAGATCAGCATGATGCGAATTACAATGACATGGAGCAGCAGAATCAGAAAAAACTCCCCAACGATTTCTACGAGAAAGAGCTTTTGCGTTTGCAAATTGAACTGGTAAAACTCCAGAAATGGATCAAAACCAAACAACTTAAGGTGGTGGTTGTTTTCGAGGGTCGCGATGCTGCCGGAAAGGGCGGAACTATCAAGCGAATATTGCAGAGCCTGAACCCACGTATCTGCCGGGTGGTAGCCCTGGGCACGCCCACCGAGCGCGAGAAAACGCAGTGGTATTTCCAGCGTTATGTGCCGCATCTGCCTGCCGCCGGCGAAATGGTGCTTTTCGACCGCAGTTGGTATAACCGTGCCGGCGTTGAGCGGGTGATGAATTTTTGTACCGAAGAAGAATACTGGGAGTTTCTGCGCTCCTGCCCCAACTTCGAACGTATGCTGATTCGCTCAGGCATTGTTCTGGTTAAATACTGGTTTTCGGTAAGCGTGGAAGAGCAGGAACGGCGTTTTCAGGCACGTATTAGCGATCCTACCAAACGGTGGAAGCTAAGCCCCATGGACTTGGAATCGCGCGCCAAGTGGGTCGAGTATTCCCGGGCCAAAGATGAGATGTTTGCCTATACCGACACCAAGAACTCGCCCTGGTATGTGGTGCCCTCCGATGAAAAGAAACGCGCCCGCCTGAATTGCATCAGCCACCTGCTAAGCATGATTCCCTACCAGGATCTTACCCCCGCCACCTTCGAGCTTCCCGAACGCCCCGATGGCCGCGGCTACGTACGCCCCCCTATGGACGAGCAAACCTTTATCCCGGATAAGTATTAGTAATCGTATGGCTCAACAAAGTCATAGTATGGCTTCAAGCCATGCTATGACTATCACAACAGATCCAAGCCATGCTATGACTATCACAACAGATCCAAGCCATGCTATGACTATCACAACAGTTCCAAACAAAACCAGTACAGCCTGCCCCGATTTTTCGGGGGATTTAGCTATTTGAATATCTCTGCCCCCAAAATCAGATTTCATAAAATCATTTTGTTACAGAGTTTCATGAATAAATTTTTAAGAAACCCGTACCGGGTTTTCGCTACCCTTCGCCTGACAGTTCACCAATAACACCAACCCATGCCGGGTTGAGAAAAACTTCGAGATGACAAGGCTAATATTTTTTTGAGATGGCAAAACAATAATGAGCTTGTCGAGCAACGAAAATCAAAGGTTTTCTTTTTTAAGGATTACTATCAATTACTACAAATTACGCGCGAAGCGCAAATTACGCGCGAAGCGCATTTTAACACCCTCCCTCAACCACATTCTTCTTTTTTTTCCGTGTTGGTAACACAACTTCGGGGGCATCCTGATCGAGCACGCTGGCCGGTGCATTTTGTATCAGTTCCATAATGGTGGCAAAATCGTAAGCCGGTTCTTCCACCATGTATTTGGGTACTTCGGGCATGTCGTAGGGGTCGAGCGATTCGTTGGCGTAATAATTCCATCCGCCGCGCATCAGCCACATATTGTTGTAGCCCAATTGTTTCATCAGCAGCCACGGGTCGGTGGCCGCAGCTTCGTCGCTAGCGATTAGCACCACCCGCATGGAATCGTTTTGGGCGGCATCAAAAAAATCGAGTGACTTGTTTTCAAGAAGGTCGGTTTGCGGAATATTGATCGAGCCTGGCACATTGCCTTTTACGAACTCATAAGGATTTCTTAAGTCAACGTAGAGATAGCCCGGTTCATCAATTTCCACATAGTAGGCCACATCTTCGGGCAAAATGGTATATTCGGCATCCATCAAGGCATCGATGGTTTCCTGTGGGGAAGTCTCGAAAGTGAGATCGCTACCTTGCATCGTTACAAAGCCAATAAGCAAAACGCCTACGAAAATAAGGCTTGCTATCAGGAGACTTTTTGTGTTTTTATCTTTCATCTTTATTAAATTTATTTGCTGGATGGTTCTATTTTGTTGTTTTTCCTCCCATTGCTGTAAATACGCTGTCGATGGGTTCCCAAAGTTCGATCTTGTTTCCGTCAGCATCCATAATATGAACGAATTTTCCATAATCATAGGTTTCGATGCTGTCAATTATGTTTACTCCATTTTTTTTAAGTTTGTCCACCAGCCCTTCGATGTTTTGAACCCTGTAATTGATCATAAATTCCTTTTTTGACGGGGCAAAATATTCACTGCCTTGCATAAAAGGACTCCATTGGAGGTAGTTAATCTCATCGGGTCGGTTTGCATTTCTAAATTCAAAACTTGAACCCCACTCATTTACCTCAAGTCCCAAGTTTTTGGAATACCATTCCTTTGTTTTTTCAGGCTTATCTGCGAAAAAGAAAATTCCTCCAATTCCGGTTACTTTCGGGTTTGTGTCGCTTGGTGAAGGCGATTTATCTGTTTGCTTTATTTCGTTTGCCATCGTGTTCATTTTTTTTATTTAGATAATATTGAGCCGTTCAAATTATGAGCTACCCAAATTGGGCGGCTTTACCTCATTCCGCCCTCGCAAGCAATTCATCTTACAGACGCGCAAGTTGCGCGTCTCAAAATGTTATTTTTCGAGACCATGAACGATTAACCATTAACATCTTCTCAGCATCCTCCTTCCACCACATTCTTCTTTTTCTTTCGCTCAAACTGTATTGCCTCTGCCGGCACTTCGCTGGCCACCTGCACGCTGCCGCCCGTAAAATACTGGCTGGCTCCCTGGCGAAACTGATACAGGTCAAAGGCTTCCTGTCCTTGTGTTTCTTCCGGTCTTTCGGGTTTAATGATGGTTTCGATCCATTGGTTCAGGCCACCATCCAAAATGTACAACCTTTTATTTCCTACCCGGTGTGCAATCATCCAGGCCTTGTTTGCTTCCACATCACCGTTAGAATAGAAAATAATATCTTTTCCCGGAGTGGTAAAAATCTCGGTGGCCATTTCGGTAAGCAGATCCGTAATCGGAATATTTTCGGCACCGGGCAGGGCAAAGTCCATAAAATCGTAAGGGTCGCGTATGTCGATCAACTGCACCGATGGGTCTCCTTCGATGAGGCGTTGCGCCAACTCATCTGTGGAAACATAGCGGGTATTTTCGTTTAAATCGGTGAGTATTTCCTGTGGGCTTAGCTCATTATTTGGCTCGTTGGCTTCGAGCATAAAAAGCCCCAAACCGAGCAGTAATAGAATAAAGGCAAGCAGCAAATAGGTTTTATTCATAGCAGCGTAAGATTTAGTATTCAACTTTTTTTACTCTTTTCTGAATCAGCGTGGTGATATAAAATGCAGCCAGGGCAATTACGATAAGGATAATCATAAATAGGCTAACCGGAATACCAAGGGCATCGTAAACAGTGATATTGCCCAGGAAGCCCGAGTTGTAGAAGGTCTCGAAAAGTGGATAAAATTCTGAGAAAATAAAAATTCCCACCAGCATGGAAAGCGAAAAAACGATGGCATCAATTTTTCCGATGGCTGCACCGCAGTAGCTTGTGCCGGGGCAATAGCCGCCCATGATAAAGCCCAGACCCATGATGATGCCGCCCACGATGGCCGGTGCTACATAAGCGGGATTGATGTATATCATGCTCAGGTCGAGCCATCCTAAAAAGTGGAAATAATACATGCCAATAGCTGCAGTGATGGCAGCAGTAAAAAATACTTTGAATACGGTAAAATCGTAGCCGTAAAAAATACCGGCCAGCTTGCGGCTCGACGAAAAGCCCGAGGATTCGAGGATAAAGCCAAAGGCGATGCCGATGACGATGGCAAATACATTGTTCCAACTTGAATCGATAATATCTAAAGGAATAAGTGGTCCCATAATTATATCTTTTTAGCGATGATTAAATCCAGTTTTTTCTAAAAAAGTAGGCCAGGGCAAATCCGCTTCCAAAAATGGAGAGCATGGCAATAAAGCCACCCAGCGATAATGAAGCCATGCCGCTTAGCGCGGCACCGCTGGTACAGCCGCGGCCAAACTGCGAGCCAATGCCAAAGGCCATACCTCCGAAAGCAGCAAAGGCAAGTCTACGGTTTGCGCTTATTTTGGGGCTGTGCTCTACCTTAAAAGCCAGCCGGCCAGCTAAAGCTCCTGAAAGTAGTGCTCCAACCAGCATTCCGATAACCTCGAAAACCAGCCACTGGTTGAGCGGATGCTGGTCATCGCTGATAAATTTGCTGTAGTAGGTCGAGTTTTGCGCGTGCTCGGGAGCTACCTTGCTGGTGATGGCAACCACCGTGCTCTTGGCGGCACCGCTCGCACCCAGGCCGCGTCCGGTTACGTAGAAGGTAACCAGCAAAAGCAAGCCCAGCATTACCCCACCAAAATAAGGGTTCCAGTATATTTTTGATTTATCTTTCATGATTTATTATCCATTTTTAGTATATGAATTATCAAATTTTATATCCTTAAAAAAATTAAGCAATATTTCTTTTAGTTTGGATTTGTATCTGATTTCAAAATTAATATAGATACCTTGTTATCTGCCCTGCTTCTACCATGATAAAGCGGAATACTAATCCACCAATCAAAATTAGCAATGCAGGTATGGCGATAGGGATTTTGTATCCGCGTAGTTCCAGTATTTCGAGTACCGCAGGAAATACCAGCCCAAGGATAATTACAAACACCCAGAACGAAACGGTAAACTGCCCGCCGAGAAACAGATCGGCTGCTTGTATCATCACTTCCGAACCGGCCAACATGCCCATAATCATGTGGGTGATAAAGAATAGTTCGATGATGATTAGTAGCAGGTCGATGCGGCCCAAAATCCGGCGTTCGCTGTGGCTATTGGATATCCACATTACCGTGGCCACCCCGGTTGACATGCCCGAGACCATAAACAGTGGCCCCAAGATCGCATTGTTCCAAAGGGGGCGCGCATTGAAGGCACTGAGCAGGATGCCGGTGTAAATTCCCAAAATTACGGCCAGAGCCATCATTATCCAGGCGATGGGCTGGCGACTTCGTTGTACCCAGGCAATGAGGTTTTTTACCCATTGGTATTTCCAGTTCCAATCGGGCACAAGCTCTTTGAGATAGCTGGCCACCCACAAAAACGACAAGGGTGTGATGAACATGAGTACCCAGGCACCCCACGACATGGGCGATTCCATGCGGATGGTCATATACAATCGCCAGAAATACATTTGATGTTTCAGATCCAAAAACAGCATAAATAGCCCTAATACCAATGCGCCGGGCACGAAAAATGGACCCCATTTTACCGTGGCAGGCATTTCTTTTTCCTTACCAATAACTGTAAAAAGGCTGGCAAAAAATAAGATGCCGGCAGCCAGCCCGCCCAGAAAAAGATAGATCGGTATCTGCCAGTGCCAAATGTGTAAAAACGGATCGATATAGGGGATGTCGCGACCGCTGATAAATAATTCTTCTCTCATTTTATTTTTTTTTAAATAAGATAAAAAATCTGTGGATTCGTTCCGGCTTCGGGAGCCAGGGCCTTATAGTTACGATTTTTGAGTGCATTGGAAACTGCGCTGTTGGGGTCGTCCAGGTCGCCAAAATACATGCACTTGGTGGGACACACGGCTACACAGGCAGGTTGTTCGCCTTTCACCACACGGTGATGGCAAAAAGTGCATTTGTCCACATAGCCCTTTGGGTGCGAATAGCGTGCATCGTAGGGGCAGGATTGGATGCAGGCACCGCAGCCGATACACTCCTCGGGCGTAACCAGCACTATGCCTCCGTCCACAATATGGCTGGCTCCGGTAGGGCAGCAACGCACACAGGGTGAGTTGTCGCAGTGGTTGCAACGCTCGGTTCTGAGTTCTATCTCCACATTGGGGTAACTGCCGGCAACGGTTTCGGTAACCCAGTCGCGGCAAAAACCCAGCGGTACGTTATTTTCGGTTTGGCAGGCAACTACGCAGTCGCTGCACCCCACACATTTACGGGTGTCGATGGCCATTGCATATCTCATGATTGTACCTCCGGTTTAGGGTCTTCGGTTAAAAAAGTTACAAAATTTCCACGCATCCCGGTTCCACCCATTATTGGGTCAATTTTTACGTTGGTAATCATGTCAGAGTCGCTGGCTCCACGGCCAAAGGCACGGCTTAGATGCTTGTTGTTGTGGCCAAAACCATGCACCATATAAATCGAATCCCAGCGAATGCGTTCGGTAACTCGCACCTTGATGGGGAAACTTGAAACTACCCCATCCTGGTTTTTAATCCAGATATATTGGTCGGCTTTTATTCCCCATAGCTTAGCTACTTTCGGATTTATCCAAATCTTGTTTTCTTCTTTCAGGTCGAAGAGGTTGGGGTTGTTGGCGGTACGACTAAAGGTATGCATGGGTGCCCTGCCATAAATTAGGCGATAATAGCCGGGTGGCGGTTCGGGATGCGGCGTAAATACCGGCATTGGATCAAAACCGTGGGTTTGTAGCTCGGTTGAATAAAGCTCTATCTTTCCGGTGTTGGTGTGAAATTCGTAGTTTTCGCCTTTGGCCAGGTACAGTGCCCCTGACTTACGTGGATATTTTTTTACGCCAATCTTTTGCATTTCCTCCAGCGACGAACCTACCTGTTTCAGTTGCCAGTCGAGGACTTCTTCGTAGTTATCGTAGTCAAAATAAGCCCCAAGTCCCATTCGTTCGCCCAGTTGTTTGGCTATCCACCAAGCGGGTTTGGTTTGAGCATAAGGCTCGGTGGCAGGCATGCGCAGAGCAAGGAAAGGCTCGCGGTTGGGCGAGGTGCGCAGATCGTCATAGCGTTCCAGATAGGTACACTCTGGTAGGATAACATCGGCGTAGCCGGTAATTTCCATGGGCATGGTATCCACAACGGCAATAAATTCGAGCGACTGCATCGCTTTTTGCAGGGTTTCCTTTTGCGGCATGGTGAGCGGGAGGTTAGTTCCAGCAACCATCCATGCTTTCAACTGGTGTTTGTTTTCAGGCGAAGGAATAGAGGCATCTATCAAACCATTGGCTACTGAAAGTCCGGCAAGCGGATATTTGCCGTTCAGGGTATCACGCCAGCTCCACCGGGGTTTGGGGTAATCCGGATGTGGAAAATGCGGTACCTTCATGCTTTCTTTAAAATAAAATCCACCACGGCGACCCCATGAGCCAAGCAGCGCATTGAGGATGGCCATGGCGCGTGCCCGCTGGCTGTCGTCACCATACCAGGTAACGTGTCTGCCAGGATGAATGATAACAGCGGGTGAGGCATCCGCCATTTCGCGAGCGGTGCGACGAATCACGTCAGGTTTGATAGTAGTAATTCCATGCGCCCACTCGGGAGTCATTTTTTCGACATGCTTTTTCAGTAAGTCAAAGCCGTAGGTATATTTTTCTACGTAATCCTTATCGTAAATCTCTTCGTTGATAATTACGTGTATCCACGCCAGTAGCAAAGCCATGTCGGTCGATGGCTTGATTGGTAACCAGTATTTTGATTTGCTGGCTACGGTCGAAAGTCGGGGATCAACGGTGATGATGGTAACACCCTTGTCGATGGCATCCGACATTTCCTGTACCTGGCTGTTGTGCATGTTTTCGCCCAGGTGCGAGCCGATAAGCACCAGGCAGCGGGTGTCGCGAATGTCGGTAGGTTCGGGTGAACCAACGCCACTACCAAAGGTAGCAGCAAAGCCTACTTCGCGTGGTCCGCGGCATTGGGCGTATGATGGAGCCGTGATATTGGTAGAGCCGTAGGCCTTAAACAGATGCCCCAGATGATGACCTGCCGAGCCATGGTTGAAAAGCGCGAAGGATTCAGAGCCGTATTTTTCGGCAATAGTTTTCATTTTGGAAGCTACCAAATCCAGGGCTTCCTCCCAGCTTGCTTCCCTGAATGTTTGTTTCCCATTCGTGTTTTCGCGGATCAGCGGCTGCTTTAGCCGGTCGCTGTCGTAAACCATGCCTACGCCACCGGTTCCACGCGGGCAAAGCCGACCGTTGCAGTGGGGATCCTGGTCGTTGCCAATAACTTTGATAATCTTTTGATTTTCGTCAGTATATGCCCATCCCGCACATTTCCAAAAGCAAACCTCACAATAGGTAGGATAACGGTTCAGCTTTTTTTCCGGGGTGGCCTTTTTCTTAAAATCATCCAGTGCTGAGGATTCCCGGCCAAATGCCATCAGGCTGCCTGCAAGTGTTACACCCGCAGTGCCTAAAGCCGAAATTTTGATAAAGTCTCTCCTGGTTTTCATCAATTATTTTATAAGTAAATAGCTGTTTGTATCAAATTACAAAAGTACAGATTATTGTTTGTTGTTTTTTGGATAACATTAAAACCGCCTCAAAGTATCTGTAAAAGCAGCTCATTTAAAACATGGGTTTAAATCAGTTTTTTTGATGATATGAGGAAGGATGCGTTGATTTTAAATTGGAAAAAAATCTTTTTCGCTTGAATGGGAATTTTTCAGTATTTTTATGCCTTAACCATAAACGTAGTTGCCATGAACAATTTTTTGGAAGAATACCTAAAGCAAAAGCATGAGGATACGCTCATCGAAGAAAGAAAACCGGGACCGGTAGTTACCATTTCGCGTGCCTTTGGCTGCGAAGGAAATTACATTGCCCGAAATCTGGCCGAAAAGCTCAATGTTTTTTATCGGGGTTTCGACCAGGAGGACGACTGGGAAATTATTAATAAAGAAATTATTGAAGAATCGGCCAGGGAGTTGCAAACCAAAAAGGAAAAAGTGGAATACATTTTCGCCTTTGAGAAGCGCACCTCGCTTGATGATTTTTTTATGTCGCTCACTTCGCGGCAATACCAAAGTGAATGGAAGGTACGTGAGGCTGTAAAGAATGTGGTTCGCGCCTTTGCCCATCGCGGCAAATCCATTATTGTGGGGCGGGCAGGTGCGCAAATATGCCACGATCTTAAAGATTCGCTGCACATCAAACTAATCGCCTCCTTCGCTTGGCGCGTCAATCACATCAAAGAAAAGTATTCGCTAAGCCAAAAGGAGGCCAATAGGCGCGTAAAAGAAGTGGACGCTAACCGCCAGAAGCTCCATGAGATGTTTTCGAAAACCGGCGACTGCGAAAAATGCTACGATGTGGTTTTTAATCTCGAACGCTTGTCCGGGGAGATGATCATCTCTGATATTATCCATTTGATGCAATTAAAAAAATTGATATAATTAGTTCAGGATTAATTTGAACTTTAATACCTTTGTGGAATTAAAATTTGATAGAGTGAATTTAGTTAATAGAAGTTTATTTGAACGATTTAAACGGAAAAACCGTGGAAATGTAAATTTGAATAAAACAATCGATAAATTAATTGAGGATATTCATACTAATAACTGGGATTCGCAATTGGAATTGAAACAAACCAGGCCGGATGCTGATTGTGTGCATAGTGATGGGTTTTATTTTTTCAATTTGAATGTTCATCGGGTAATGGTTTTAATTGAATTTGATGAAAATAAAAGATCTCGGGTTGTTTGGCTTGGCTCGCATCGGGAATATATACATATTTTTAAAAACAATAGAAATACTATAAAAAAGTGGCTTGCTGAAAATGGCTGGATTTAAATAAATTTAATAATGAAAGATTTGATAAACATCAGAGAAATTGAAAGTATCCAGAACTTGGATAATGAATTTGACTTGCAAAAAGCATTGCTTCTCGACCGAAAATTGAGATTAATGGTAAAAGAAGACACAACTTTAAAGCCCATCCATGATAAATTATTTAATCTTATACAGAATTACGAGAAAGAAAATTGGTCGGATAGTGATAATATTTGTGATGAGCAGTTTGAAGAAGCGGACATCGCAGAGCAACGAATAGGGATTGAACAAAGATTTCTGGAACAAAGAAAAATTGCCATCAAAAAAAAGTTAAAGAGTTACGACATGACCCAGAATGATTTGGGGATTTTATTGGGTCACAAAAAATCATATATTTCGGAATTGATTAATGGTGTATCTCAGTTTTCATTAAAGGATTTGGTAATAATTCATCGGGTTCTAAGTGTTGATTTGTCAATACTAATTCCGACTTATTTGCAGAACGAAACCAAAGAACAGATTAAAAGCTCAATTATTAAATTAAACAAACCAAAGCTTAAATTTAGACAAAAGGATTTAGCGCTTAATTAAGAAATTACACAAAAGATGAAATACCTATCATTATGAAAATCCCCATTTATCAAGTCGATGCCTTTGCCAGCGAAGTTTTTCGTGGCAACCCGGCGGCAGTATGCCCCTTAAGCAAGTGGCTGCCCGATGCGCTGATGCAGCAAATTGCAGCAGAGAACAATCTTTCGGAGACTGCCTTTTTTGTTAAAAATAAAAATGTGTATGATATTCGTTGGTTTACGCCCTCGGTGGAAGTGGATCTGTGTGGCCATGCCACCCTGGCTAGTGCCCATGTTTTGTTTAACCATCTGGATTACAAAAACGACATCATCTTTCTGCAATCGCGCAGCGGCGATTTGCGCGTAAAGCGCGATGATGAAATGATCGTACTTGATTTCCCGGCAGGTTTTTACCAAACGGTAGCCGTTCCCGCAGGGCTTGCCCAAGCTCTGGGCAAGGCACCCCTCGAAACAGGTCAGGCTCTCGACTACCTCATTGCCGTCTATGATGACGAAGATTTTATTGAAAAATTAAAACCCGATTTTCAAAAACTGGCCACCTTGCCTTACCACGCTATTATCGTTACGGCACGCAGCAAGCGTTATGATTTTGTTTCGCGAATGTTTGCCCCGGCTATTGGCATCAATGAGGATCCGGTAACCGGATCGGCGCACACCATCCTTACACCCTATTGGTCGCACAAGCTGGCAAAGGCCAACATGCGCGCCAGGCAGGTTTCGGAGCGTGGTGGCGAGCTGAGCTGCAAAATTTCGGGCGACCGTGTCGAGATTGGCGGCCGGGCGATAACTTATATGCAGGGCGAGATAAGCCTAATCGATAATTTTTAGGCGGGCAAATTTTAGCAAAAGATTTTTTTGACCAATGGCCGGAAAAAACACCAATGCCTTGCGGTTGCCGGCCACACCTTCCACATTTAGCACCTTTCCTTTTCCAAAGCGCTGATGCTCTACCTGCATGCCCGACTGGATGTCGTCGGGAGGTGAGGGGACAAAGTTGGAATCCGCAGATCCGCTGTTTTGCTGATGTCGTGTTTTGGCAATCTCTGCCAGCCGCTCGGCACTCAAGGCCGGCATGGCATTTTGTCCTTTGCTTAAGTCCTGGTTTTTAAAACGAGTTTGATGGGCGGGGCGCTTGCTTATCTTGTGTGTTTGTTCGATAAATTTTTCGCTGATTTCCTCGATAAAACGACTGGGCTCGCACGAGGTGAGGTTTCCCCACTTGTAGCGGTTTTCGGCGTAGGAGAGGGTGGCTTGTTTTTCGGCACGGGTGATGGCCACATAAAAAAGCCGCCGTTCTTCTTCGAGATCCGAGCGCGAGTTGAGCGACATAATCGAGGGGAAGAGGTTTTCTTCGAGACCCACCACAAACACGTAGGGAAACTCAAGGCCTTTAGCAGCATGGATGGTCATCAGCGAAACCTTGTTGGGGTCGTCATCTTTTTTGTCGCTGTCGGTGAGCAGCGATACGTTTTGCAGATACTGATCCAGCGATCGGATGGAAGCCTCCTCGTCCGGTTCGGTTTCGGCTTCCGAAAATTCCTTAATCCCATTCAGCAGCTCTTCGATGTTTTCGTAGCGGCTGATGCCCTCGGGCGTTTTGTCTTCGTCCAGGTTGCGCACAATGCCAGTGTCGCGGGCAATGTCGAGGGCTATTTCGTAGGCATTCCGCGTTTTGAGCTGAACCATGAAACGCTGGATTAGCATTACAAAGTTGCTGATTTTACCCTTAGTTCCGGCGTTAATTTTTAGGTCGTAATTATTCAGTTCGCCCAGCATCTCCCAGATGGTTTTCCCCAGTTGGTCGGCAGCCACGGTAATACGGTCGAGGGTAGTTGCACCGATGCCCCGCGCGGGATAATTGATGATGCGTTTCAGAGCTTCTTCATCGGCGGGGTTTACCACCAGCCGGAAGTAAGCCAGCAAATCCCGGATTTCTTTGCGGTTGTAAAACGACAGACCTCCATAAATGCGGTAAGGAATATTGAGCTTGCGCAGGGCTTCCTCCATCGAGCGCGACTGTGCGTTGGTGCGATACAAAATGGCAAAGTCGCTGTTGGGAAGCTGATTGTTCATTTTGGTTTCAAAAATGGCATTGGCCACCATGTTTCCCTCTTCGGTATCGCTGCCTGCGCGGAACAGCTTCAGCAGGTTGCCTTCCTCGTTCTGTGTCCAAACAGTTTTATAAATCTGCTCCTTGTTGTAGGCAATGATGCTGTTGGCCGCGTTCACGATATTTTGTGTTGAGCGGTAGTTTTGTTCCAGTTTATAGGTTTTATGATCGGGATAGTCGTTTTTAAAATTCAGAATATTTTGAATATTGGCACCGCGAAAAGAGTAAATACTCTGGGCATCATCGCCTACCACACAAATATTTTCGTGGCGTGCGGCCAATTTTTTCACTATCAGATATTGGGCATGATTAGTATCCTGATACTCATCCACCAGGATATATTTGAATTTTTTTTGATACTTGAGTAAGGTCTCCGGAAAATCCCTAAGCAGGATGTTCATGTTAAAAAGCAGGTCGTCAAAATCCATGGCCTGCGATTTTTTACAGCGGGCAGCATAGATAGAATAGATGTTTCCGATAAATGGCTTTCCCGAAGCCTTGTCTTGATTGATAAGTTCAAAGTTGGCGTTGTAGTCGCGGGCATCCAGCAGGTTGGTTTTGGCCATCGAAATCCGTCCCAGCACAAAGCCGGCGGTATAAACTTTGGGTTCGAGTGCCAGTTCTTTCACGATGCTTCGTATCAAGCTTTTCGAGTCGTCGGTATCGTAAATGGTGTAGTTGGAGGGATAGCCCAGCAGGTGGCCGTCGATGCGCAACACACGGGCAAAGATAGAGTGAAAGGTGCCCATCCATACGCTTTTGGCTTCGGAGCTTCCTACAATTTGCAGGATGCGATCCTTCATTTCGCGAGCCGCTTTATTAGTAAAAGTCAGGGCTAAAATGTTGAAGGGGTCGATACCCTTTTGTAGCATGTAGGCCACGCGGTAGGTCAGCACACGGGTTTTGCCCGAGCCTGCGCCTGCTATTACCATCGCAGGGCCTTCGTATTTGGTTACGGCTTGCGCCTGTACTTCGTTGAGTTCGTCCAAAAAATTTCCCACAATAAAATCCTCGTTTTTTAATCGGGCAAAATTAGTGTTTTTAAGGCAAGTGAGTAGGAGAAATTTTGATGCCCGATGTCCGGTTTTAGATTTCAGATGCTAGATGTGAGCGAAATACGCTGCGATATATTTCAAACAATCACTTTGACTTTTATCAAAAAACCTTGGGTTTGAAATCTTTTTGGTTGATGATAGATGAGGAGTTGCCGGTGGCTCTGATTACAAAGAAACCCAGCTTTTCGGCCATCCGCTCGCTAGCACCTTCAGCGGTAATAAAAGCGACCCCACCATATATATTTTTTTCTTTATAATTGGGTAAGTAACGTTTCGCCTTCCAAAGTTTTTCATGAAAATCATTCACATCGTCAACCCTGAGTGTGGTTTTTACTTCAACAATTACCATTTCGCGGCCATTCACAGCAATGATATCATATTCATAATTTTCGCCATCTTTATTGCCTCTTACCCGCTGCAGGGTTTGCTCGACTTCAATTCCATGTTCATTGAGCAATTTTATCAAATCGCCCTCTACCAGCGATTCAACCAGCTTGCCCCACTGCGATGTAAACAGCCTGGACAACTCCTTGATTTTTTTATCGGTTTCCTGAATCTGTTTATCGGTTTCCTGAAACTTCTTGTCCGTTTCTTTAAATAATTGCCAAATAATTTCAGCATTCAGGGGCTGGCCATAGGCTCCCACAGGTTCGTTTACGCTATCGTTTTCCATTTTTCATTATGAATTGATTCCTGCAAAGGTATGAAAATCTATTTGGTTTATATGCTTGGGTTTTAATTGAAATTGCTTTGGTAGCGAAATTTATTTTCTAATGAATTCCTTTTGGCTGAAGCGTATTTTATCAAGTTTTACTTTACTATCGCGCAGGATTCACAGTGTGATATTCTGTTTTTCGTTTACTTTTGCCACAACTTATGGCACTTCTGTTTTTCTATTTGTTTTTGGCCATCGCCATTTCCTTTTTGTGCTCCATCATGGAGGCGGTTATTTTGTCGGTATCTGTTTCGTTTATCAAAACGCACGAGATGACGGGCAGCCGCAATGCGTTTTTGCTTGCGGGTTTCAAGACCCACATCGACCGTCCGCTGGCAGCTATTCTTTCCATCAATACTATTGCGCATACTGTGGGTGCTGCTGGCGTGGGTGCCCAGGCAGTGGCAATATTTGGCGAGGCCTACTTCGGTTGGATATCGGCCATCCTCACCCTCTTGATTTTGATTTTTTCAGAGATTATCCCCAAAACCATCGGTGCCCGCTACTGGCGCAGACTTGCCCTGCCTTCAGCCAATCTTTTGCTCGTGATGATTTATATCTCCTGGCCGCTGGTAATTATCTCAAAGTGGATAACTCACTTTTTGAGTGGCAAAACAGGCCAAAAATCCATTAGCCGCGATGAGCTGTCGGCCATGGCATCAATCGGGACGCAAGAAGGCGTGTTTGAAAAATCGGAAGCCAGGGTAATTCAAAACCTGATGAAATTGCGCTCGCTGAAGGTAAGAACCATTATGACCCCGCGAACAGTAATGGTGGCTGCGTCTGAAGACTTGCATCTGGCGGATTTTTATAAAAACAAAGAATATTTGCGTTTTTCCCGCATCCCGGTTTATCAGGATAATATTGATAAAATAACAGGCTATGTTTTAAAAGACGACATCCTCGACAATTTGGCTAAGGATAAATTTACCTTAAAGCTCAAAGATATCAAGCGCGGGATGCTCGTTACCCACGAATCGTTTTCGGTGCCCAAATTATTCAATCAACTGCTCGAAAAAAAAGAACATATCGCACTTATCGTGGACGAGTATGGTGGTGTGGAAGGCCTGGCTACCCTCGAAGATATTTTTGAAACGCTTTTTGGACTTGAAATTACCGATGAAACGGATTCGCAAATCGACATGCAGAAATTGGCTCGTGAGCGGTGGTTGCGCCGTGCCCGCGATTTGAATATTGATTTATCAGGAAATTCTGATCCCGCCGAAAAGCCATCGGAAAAATAAGTTGAATTCACCAAATCTGCATTTTTTATTTTATGGTAAACTTATCCTGACTATTTTTGCCCTCACTAACCAAAATCTTTTATCATGGAAAATTTAAACAATGACAATTTGAATATTGAAAATCAAAGGCCTTCCAGCGCGAAAGTTGCACTGACCAATGGCCTTTATTTGGGATTGGCACTGATCGTGCTTTCCTTGATTCTTTACCTGCTGGATGTTCCACAAGACAGCCCGGCTCAATATTTAAGCTACGTGGTAATGATTGGCCTGACCATTGTTTTTGTGCTGCAATGGCGCGACAAATACAATGGAGGTTATCTTAGCTACTCGCAGGCTTTTGGCCATGGCTTTTTGGTCATCCTCTTTGGTACCATAATTTCAGCCATTTATACCTACGTTTTTTTCGAGTTTATTGCTCCTGAAGTATTGGTAAAGATGCTTGAAGAAGCTGAAAGTAAAATGTTCGATCAGGGTTTGCCCGAAGATCAAATTGAGATGGCCATGTCATGGACCCGGATGATGATGAAATCCCCAATGATGAGCGTATGGGTAATTTTTGGCGGAGCCATTGGCGGGCTGATCATTTCGGCGGTATTGGCAATTTTCCTAAAAAAAGAAAACAAAGAATTTTAAAATTAACTGATGGATTTATCACTGGTAATCGCGGCATACAACGAAGAAGAATCGCTTCCCGAACTCGAAGCCTGGATACGTCGTGTGGTGGAAAAGGAAGGGCTGGATTACGAAATCATCTTTATCGATGATGGGTCGAAGGATAGCACCTGGGCTGTAATAGAAAGTCTGCGCAAAAATAATCCGGCTGTAAAAGGCATCAAGTTTCGCCGGAATTATGGTAAATCGGCAGCCCTGCAAAAGGGCTTTACCTTTGCCCAGGGCGAGGTGGTGATTACCATGGATGCCGATATGCAGGATAGCCCCGATGAAATTCCTGAATTGTATAAGATGATTCGCCATGATGGCTACGACCTGGTTTCGGGCTGGAAGAAGAAGCGCCACGATCCCATCGGCAAGCGATGGCCTTCCAAGCTTTTTAACAAAACCACAGGCTTAATATCGGGCATCCCTTTGCACGATTTTAACTGCGGGCTTAAATCTTATCGAAAAGCCGTAGTTAAGTCGGTGGAAATTTATGGTGAGATGCACCGCTATATCCCGGTAATTGCCAAATGGGCCGGTTTTACCAAAATCACCGAAAAAGTGGTCATGCACCGTGCCCGCAAATATGGTAAGTCGAAGTTTGGTGCCGGACGCTTAGTCAAAGGTTTCCTGGACTTGATCACCATCACCTTTGTTTCAAAATTCGGCAAGCGCCCCATGCACTTTTTTGGAGTTATTGGCACTTTGCTTTTTGTGATAGGCCTCGGCATTGCCGGCTATCTTTCGTTTACCAAAATAATGTTTCACGAATATCGGATGACGGAGCGACCGCTGTTTTATCTGGCCTTGCTGGCCATGGTTATGGGAACGCAGGTTTTTGTAGCCGGTTTTGTAGCCGACATGATCGCACGCAACGCCCCCGGACGCAACGATTATCAGATTGAAAAGGATATGGGAATTATAAAATAATGAGCAAGACACCAGCCGAAAATATTAAGCGAAAGGTAGTAATTCTTGGGAGCGCACATCCGCTTAGGGGAGGTCTTGCAGCCTACAATGAGCGGATTGCGCGCACATATCAGCAGCAAGGCGATACCGTGAAGATATTTACATTCTCGCTGCAATATCCCGGGTTTTTGTTTCCTGGCAAAACGCAATTTTCTTCCGAACCGCCTCCCGCCGATCTGGATATCGAAATCAATGTTAATTCGATAAACCCGATAAGTTGGATAAATGCTGGCAGGAAAATCAGAGATGAAAAACCCGATCTGCTGATCATCAAGTTTTGGATACCTTTTATGGCACCCTGCCTGGGAACGATTGCAAAAATTGTAAAGAAAAATCACTACACCCGTGTCGTTTCTATTCTTGATAATATCATCCCTCATGAAAAACGTCCCGGCGATCGCATCTTATCCAAATATTTTGTGAAACATGTAGATGGCTTTGTCGCCATGTCGGAGCAAGTGATGAATGATCTGAATATTTTTGACACAAAGAAACCACGCACTTTTTGCCCGCATCCCTTGTACGATCATTTTGGGAAACCTGAATCCAAGATTCTGGCTCGCAAAAAACTGGGCTTGAACCCTGATGATATTTATCTTTTATTTTTTGGCTTTATCCGCGATTATAAGGGTCTCGACCTTTTGCTCGAAGCTATGGCCAATCCCGGAATAAAAAGCATGGGTTTGAAACTATTGGTTGCCGGCGAGTTTTACACCGATTCGAAGCCGTATTTTGAAATTATAGAAAAACATCATTTGGACGATAAAGTAGTAATGTCCAACGATTTTATTCCCGACAGCAAGGTGGCCGATTATTTTAATGCTGCCGATTTGGTAGTGCAACCATACAAGGATGCCACCCAAAGCGGCGTTACCCAAATTGCTTATCATTTCGAAAAACCAATGATCACAACTAACGTGGGCGGTTTGGCCGAGATCGTTCCCGATGACAAGGTGGGCTTTGTGGTAAATCCTGTGGTGGATGAAATTGCCGAAGCTATTTTGCGGTTTTTTAAAATGGACAAGGAAAACACCTTTATCGAAAACATTAAAATAGAAAAACAAAAGTACTCGTGGAAAAGAATGCTGGAGGCTGTGGATGTGGTGGCGAAGGAGGCGGAAAAGGGCAATAATTAAATAATACAACTAATGATACACCGAAGTAAATCGCCTTTGCGGCTGGGACTTGCCGGCGGCGGAACAGATGTAGCTCCTTATTCCGACCTTTATGGCGGAGCCATCCTCAATGCCACCATTAGCATGTACGCTTACGCTACCATCGAGCCTTTGGATAATGGTAAAATTATCCTTTTGTCCATCGACAAGGAAACCACCCTTGAATTGCCCAGTACCGAATTTCTGGAGTTGGATGATAATTTGGATTTGCTAAAAGGGATTTACAATCGTGTGGTCAAAGATTTTACCCACAAGCCGCTCTCGTTTAAGCTAACTACTTTTGTTGATGCGCCTCCCGGCTCCGGGTTGGGCACATCTTCTACGCTGGTAGTAACTATTTTGGGGGCTTTCGCCGAATGGCTTAACTTACCCATGGGCGAATACGACCTGGCGCACCTGGCGTATCAAATCGAGCGCGTTGATTTAGCAATGGCAGGTGGTAAGCAGGATCAGTACGCAGCTACCTTTGGCGGGGTCAATTTTATGGAGTTTTACAAAGATGAAAAAGTGATCGTAAACCCTTTGCGCATTCGCAGCAAGTACCTCAACGAGCTGGCCTATAATCTGGTGCTTTATTTTACCGGCACCAGCCGTCTGTCATCGAAAATCATCGAGGCTCAGCGCGAAAATGTACAGGCCGAAAATAAAAAATCCATCGAAGCCATGCACCAGTTAAAGCGTCAATCGGTGATGATGAAGGAAGCCATCCTTAGGGGTGAATTGGAGAAAATCGGCGACATCCTGGATTTTGGCTGGCAATTCAAAAAACAAATGGCAGCAGGAATCAGCAACCCGATGATCGACGAAATATATGATGCCGCGCGAAAGTCAGGGGCTACCGGTGGCAAGATATCAGGAGCTGGCGGCGGAGGCTTTATGTTTTTTTATTGCCCTGAAAATACACGTCCACAGGTTGTTAAAACCCTCGAATCCTTTGGTGGCCAGGTAAAGCGTTACGAATTTACCAGCACCGGTCTCACCACCTGGTCGATATAAAATCGTGAATTCGTGGTTTGTTTTGCGAAAAAATAATTTCACGTTTCATTTCCTGTGAAACCGATCATCACCCCATTTTTTCGGATTATTTTTGATGTAATTCGCGATACGCCAATATTCCGCCTCATCGCGGATGATGTGTTCCCAATAATTAAGCTGCCACAATTTTTTATCGAATCGTTTCCAATTTTTGGTTTTTACACCACGGATATATTCGTTGGTGGTCATGGTTTTGAACCAATCCATGGCATCGCCCACGGTTGTATGGTATTTTTGATTATCCATACCGTATTGTGGGTTGGTTTGGTCGTTGTGTGGATCGTTGTTGGAAAGCCCGTGTCGGGGCACCCCTTCGTGGGTGCCCTTGTCCATGGGGGTATCCGTACTGGTGGGATGCCCACGTAGGGGCATCCGTACGTTGGTATCCCCCAAGGTTTCATCCGTTTTAGGTGCGTTTTCGATAATGCAATGGAAATGGTTCGGCATCACCATCATTTCATCGCAATTTTTATCGGGGTATTTATTTTCCAATTCATAATACCATTTTTCCACCATCTGCCCGGCATCGTTTAAAATCATAATTCCATTTTCAACGTGGCCAAACAGGCAGATATGATGGCGCACGCAGATGGTAATAAAATACAAGCCTGCACGGGAATAATCGTAGCCTTTCAGGCGAATACTGCGGCGGTGATGTTTTTTCGGATCGTATGCCATCGTGTTTGGGTTTTGACGATTTTAGACGTATTTTGACGTACAAATATACAAAACCGAAACCAATGCACCGGAAGATTTAGCCGTAAAATTGACACTGATGTAAAAAAATCCCGCTTTCTGATAAGAGAAAATGGGATTTCATTTAAAGGCTATTTAGTGCCTGCACGTAAAGTCATTTTTTTTTGATTTAAGATTGATCCGCACGTGCGGGAATTGGAGATTTTAGATTGTCTTAAATATCACCAACATCTTAAATCTAAAATCGTTAATCTGAAATCATATATTTTTCTTACTATTATTTTAAAGACTGACACAATTCATACTACCGCCGTATCGAGGCAATATCTTTGATGGCTTCGATGGCCTGGTCGATGTGGGCTTCGGTGTTTAAGGGGCCGATGCTCAGTCGAACAGATCCATGAATTTTATCCGTTCCCAGGCCGACATGTACCAGCGGGGCGCAGTGCAGGCCAGTGCGTGTGGCAATATTGTAATCCACATCGAGCATCGTTCCCACATCGCCCGATTCAAAGCCCTGGACGTTGATGCTTAGCACCGGATTTTGATTTTGGGTGTTGTTGCCGCAATATACGGTTACATTCTCGATTTGTTTCATGGCATTGCGCAGCTTATCGTAAAGTGCGTATTCTTTTTTGTGCAAATTTTCCATGCCTTGTTCATGCACCCATTTTACCCCGGCATTAATTCCGGCCACGCCTACAATGTTCAGCGTTCCGCATTCGAGGCGATAAGGATATTCGATAAGATGGGTTTCCTGCGCCGAGCGCACGCCGGTGCCTCCAAAGCGGGTGCCTCGAACCGGGAGTGTTTCGCTAACATAAGAACCCCCAATCCCGGTAGGTCCCATCAGGCATTTGTGGCCGGTAAAAACCAAGGCATCGATGCCCATGTCCACCACATCGATGGGCACGGCTCCGGCACTCTGGCTGGCGTCAACAATAAAATATACGCCCATCGTCTTGCAGATAGCACCGATTTCTTTAAGCGGCTGGATGGTTCCAATTACGTTGGAGCTGTGATTGACCACCACCATTTTGGTGTTTTTGCGGATGGCCTTTTTGATGTCCTCCGGATGGATATATCCGTTTTCATCGAAGTGAACGTGCGTAGTTTCGATTATTTTTTGCAACTGCAAGTGGTGTAGCGGGCGGAGCACCGAGTTGTGCTCGAGCATAGTAGTAACCACATGGTCGCCTTTTTCGGCCATACCCTGCAGTATCATATTCAGCGAGTCGCTGGCGTTGTAGCTAAAGGTAAGGCGGTTGGCATCGTTGCCATTAAAGAGTTTGCACAGCATCTCGCGGGTGGCATGTACAATTTCTTCGGTTTCGATGGCGGCATCAAAACCCGAGCGACCCGGATTAACGCCGTGGGTGCGGTAAAACTCATCCATGTATTTGTACACGGCTTCCGGCTTAGGAAAAGAAGTGGCAGAATTGTCGAGATAGATCAAGTTATTCATCATTTTTTATTTGAGAATGGTTAATATTAATTTTATTTGATAATTATTAAATAAGAAAAATAGATTATTTGGATGGAGATTCATCGATAATCAAAGCATCGGCTACAACTTCGGCAACAGTTTTTATTTGTACGCCCAGCTTAAAAACTACATTAATTTGGCTCAACTGATCCACGCAGTTATGGCAGGGCGTAACCACTACTTTGGCACCGGTGGCTATTATTTGGTCGGCTTTGAGGCGGGCAATTTTCATCCGCCGTTCGTTATATTCGCTCATGGCCAGTTGGCCACCACCACCTCCACAGCACAAGTTATCGTTGCCGCAGGGGTTCATCTCCACAAAATCCATGGTGGCCATTTTTAGGATATCGCGCTGCTGCTGCAAAATGCCACCACTGCGAACCAGGTTACAGGGATCGTGCAGCGTTACGCGGTCAGGGTTTTTTTGCGGATCAACTTTTATTTTCCCATTTTTTAAATAATCCAGCATCAGCTCCACCGAGGTTAGCACCTCGAAAGGGTAGGGCTTGTTGATGTAATTGGGGCCTTCCCACCTAAACGCACGCGAGCCATGACCGCACTCGGCCAGGACACACTTTTTAGCCTCCAGCTCTTCCATTTCATCGTGAAGGCGTTGGGCAATTATCGCAGCCTCTTTCAGGTTTCCGCTATAATAGGCGTAATTGGTAACATCGTACATGCGTGTAGATAGCGTCCACTTTTCGCCGGCAGCCCAAAAAATCTTGGCCATCGCCGAAATCGACAATGGGAAAAACTTAGGCTCGCGCGGATTGAGGGTATATAATATGTCCTTGCCTTTTTCGTCCAATGGGATTTTGGCAGTCTCATCGTCCACCTCCATTTGCAAGTCTTCTTCGAGCCACTCCAGGGTTTCGGTAAAATCTGTTTTGGAAATCCCCATGTTGTTTCCTGTTTCCAAAGCCGCATCCACAGTTTTTTGTAGCGTTTCGGGAATCATGTCCATTTCGGCAAGCATCTCACGACCCTTGCGAACCACATAGCTGATGTCGACACCAATGGAGCAATTATGGTGCAGCGTCCACACATGGTGCAGGCACCGTAGAGCAGATCCACCATGGTTTCCGCAGTTTTATCATCCAGCTTGCGCGCTCCGGTAAGTGCCGGAAATATTTTGCCTGTGGTGGTAGCATACCTTCGATAAATCGAGGCTACAAGGTCAACTTTGGTAGCCGGAATAAATCGCGCCTCGGGCATGGCGCGGTAATAAATGCAGCTTTTGGCGCACAGCCCGCAGTGTACACAACTATTGAGGTGGGTAAGCAATTTGCCATCGTTGCCGGTTTTCAAAACCTTTAATCCCTTGTTAATCGTAGCTTGATCGAGCGTTTTGTGCATAGTAGAATAGTAGTTTTATTTGGGAGGCCAAACACCACGATGGCCAAAGAAACTGCCCAATTGGTAGCGGGCGGCAAAAAAGTAAACCGTATGTTTTAGTTTTCCTGCCGGGATGTACAAAAACAAAATGCCGGCAATGATAAGATAGACCGGGAGCGAGGCACCCGAAAGAAGCACCGCCGCCGTAGCCCATTGGAAAGCAGAAACGATAAAGTTGGAGATGTAATCGTCAGGATTGGATAAGGCACGCATTTGAGACTTTAACATCCGCTTAATTAAAATACCAAAACCACACAAGCCTGATATTGCAAAAAAGCCGGCCAGGCTCCAGGAGATGATTATGCCGGGCTGGATATTAGCCACGATTAGCACAAAGAGCAGAAGAGCAGCAAAGGTGCCGAGGTGATAGATGATACCAGCCACGTAGGTTGGCAGATAAAGAAAGGCACTCTCTTTGCGCGTAGGGCTCATGGCTCCCACAAAGGCATAAGGCATTGCCGATTGTGCTTTGCCAGTGGCCTGCGAAAGGTCGCGGGGCTTGCCCAGGGCAATAATCCGGATTAAGTGAAAAAGCAGTGTGGCAAGGCAAAAGGCAAAAGCCGCCAAGGCAAATATGAGATAAGATTCCATAGTTTACTTAGTTTTATTAAACGCAGCCATCGGGCTTGGGCAATCCGGCTACACGGCATGCGCCACGGGCAGGCCCCAGAGGGAATAGTTCGTAAATCTCGCGAAGGCGAACGCCGGTCTCCTTGCATATTGTCCGTATCATCGGAGCCATACCTTTTTCTTCGTAGTTCTTGCGGATAACATTGACGATGGCCCAGTGCTTTTCGCCCATTTCGCCAATGCCATCATGATTAGCAATGAGTTGCGCTACTTCTTTAGTCCAAATTTCGGGATTGGCCAAAAAGCCATCCCCGTCCACTTCAAAAATCTGATTTTCAATTTCAATTGTCGGCATACAAGTTTGTTGTTTTAGTTCAATTATTTAGTTTAAATATTTATTGGCATCTTAATGTTTTTCTTTTCTCGTGCGTTGGCCAGTCCTCCCCTCAAGGGGAGCAAGAGGGGTGCGTGGCGGATTACGAGTTTTAATACAGACATTAATTATTGCAACTTTTCATCACTATCAAATTTATCTACAATTTCACCGGGGCTGAGCGTAGTATCGGGCAGCACAAAGTCAGGGCAAAAGCCCATGTCTTCTTTCATGACAAATCGTTTGCATTTCTTCCATTTTTTAGAGCCAGCATTGCAGTAGGTCTCTAAAAAACTTTGCTTTGCCTCTTTACCAATCGCATAGTCCGAAGTATTTACCAGGCGGCATTGCTCATAATTAGTACAAATTTGCGTTCCCATAGTTTTATGTTTTGAAGGGCGAAAATTATATCTTTTTTCCATGCCCACGGCCACGACTTTTGAAGGGATTATTTTTAGCTAAGCAATATTTTTTTTGAATTGCAAAATTTTAAGAAGTTATTTAAAACTAAAATCTACATATTCAAATATTTAAATGTAAGTATTAAATGAGTGTAAATAAAGTAACTTATGTTGATAATCAATATTTGAGTCATCAATTTATAGCCAATCTTAATAAAATGTTTATCGACAAATTTCCTTATTTCCAGGTGTATCTTTTTGATATTGTTTGTTAATTTGCAAAATCATCAAGTGGTTTTGTAACAGATTTTGATATTGAAACCGCGTAATAAAAATTATCAAAAATCGTAATACACAATTAAAAATAAACGAATGGCAAAATACGGAAAATGGGTTGGTGGCGGATTGGGCTGGGCTTTGGGTGGCCCCATAGGCGGAATTATTGGATTTATGTTTGGGTCGATGTTCGATGGGATAAACTCGGGTGCTTATGCCTGGGACAAAACCATTGGCGATGACCGTGGTCGAGGTCGAAGTTATGACAGCTACAGCAATTACGATGACTACACCGGTGGAGGCTACGATAGATCAGCTAACTACGAATATACTGATACGCAGACGCAGACCGGCGATTTTACGGTAAGCCTGATGATACTGGCTTCGGCAGTAATGAAAGCTGATGGCAAGGTAGTGAAGTCGGAATTGGATTTTGTGAAGCAATTTTTGCGCAACCAGTTCAGCGATGCTGTGGTTCAGCAAAACCTTCTGGTGCTTCGCGAAGTGCTGAAAAAGGAAGTGAGCCTGTATGAGGTTACCGGCCAAATTCGGAAATTTATGGATCAGGCTTCCAAGCTACAATTACTGCATTTCTTGTTTGGGATATCCATGGCTGATGGACATCTCCACGCCAAAGAGATCGATGTAATCGAAACCATCTCCCGGTTTTTGGGTATTCGCATGGCCGAATTCGAATCCATCAAAGCCATGTTTGTCAAGGATAATTTTCATAATTATACAATCCTCGAAATTACCCCCGATGCCAACGACGATGAGGTGAAGAAGGCCTATCGCAAAATGGCCGTCAAATACCATCCCGACAAGGTAAGTCATCTGGGTTCCGAAATACAGGAATCGGCCAAGAAAAAATTCCAGGAACTGAACACCGCATACAACGCGATAAAAAAGGAGAGAGGGATAAAGTAGGGAGCGGTGAGCAGGGAGCGGTGAGTAGTAGGTAGTAGGTAGTAGGTAGTAAGTAGTAAGTAGTAAGTAGTAAGTAGTAAGTAGTAAGTAGTAAGTAGAGCCGCACAGCCTGCTCCGATTATCGGGGGACGTGCGTCAGGAATATAGAGACCAGCAATTTGTGCGTTTTTAAATATTTGAAATAATGGAGTTTTGGAGTGATTTTGAGCGAAGTCCTGCAGCTGTGGGCTCCCGACCATTGGGGAAATTCTTGCCAAAGGCGGGAATTGAAATGAATTAATCTCTGATATAGCATTATTAGCCCGCAACTAAACAACAATCCCATCATCGGTGGGGATACGCTTTATAATTATGTGCATCGCAACATATTACGCGATGCCACTTCTCTAGTCTATGGAAATTTACTGGGTGATGAGGGAAACATAATTGTTGGCGAAGTTTATGAAAATGAATACACCTATCACATAAATAATACCTGGCTGGCTCATCATTGCCACACCATAGCATTTATTGGCAGTTGGGATGTCTCATACATTTTTATTGATATTGTTCAGATAGTAGAGCTTGAAATTAAAACTTCTTTCAATCTGTCGCTTAGAACCAAAAAGTCAAAACCTGAGTTATAGGCTAAAGATAGTTTGCCGACTTTAACACCCAAGGCTGAAAACTCCCAAGCCCGACTTATCCAAAAAAATCTGCCATTTATAATTTTACCTACATTTGATTTTTTTTGAGAACTCCTTTGATGATTGCTTTTATTAGTTGAAATTTAAAAACCAATAGATAATTTATTTTAAACAATCACCCAATGAAACACAAAACCTTAGTACTTATTATGGTGTTGGTTCTACTGCTTAAATGCAGCATTGCTCAAGCCGTCCCTCAGTCTGGCACTATTGATTCGTCAGACTCCAGTTACAATCCTCACGAACTAAAAGGTTTGGTGCTCGACCACGACAAGCAAACGGCTTTGCCCTACGCAACCATTTATGTTTTGCACACGAACAAGGGTGCCGTGAGTAATGAACACGGCCATTTTACAATCGATATTTCTGGTTTGGGAATTTCTGATACCCTTCGTTTCCAGTACATTGGCTTTAAAACACGAAATATTCCATTGTCCGATTTCGATTCTGTAAGTACGGTGTATTTGCAGGAGGAGATATTTAACCTGAATGAAGTGCTTGTTTTTGGTAGCAATCCCGATCCCAGAGAAATTGTGAAAAAAGTGCTCGAAAACAAAGCCCAAAATTACAAGGCATCAGGCAGCAGGCGGCAGGTATTTGTGCGCGAGCGACATATCCAGGATGTTGTTGATTTTGATATTAAATACAAAAAAAGCACTATTGATGGTTTGGATGAGAAAATGATAGATTTGATGGAGGATAAATTCCCGAGAAATTTTACTTCGTTTACCGATTTTTTGGGTGATTTGTACTTTAACAAAAAACTTGACGATTCGATAATATTTAAAGTAAACCCCATTAAAATGGTTGAGCTTAAAGAAAAAGATATTGCCGAGCCTGAGATGATGGAAAGTACTTTTGAGAATGTTTTTAAAAACACAAATGAAGGCGAATACTGGAAAGTGAAAAGTGGACTTTTTGGTAGTAAAATTGAAATGGATAGCCTGGTGGAGGAAAAATCAAACGATAGTCTGGATATAAATAAACGAAAGGTAAAGGACTATGCGCGGAGTTTGAATTATAATATTATGTACAGCTCGTTGACAAACAAAGATCAATGGGAATTTTTGCACAAAACGGGAAAATACGATTACAGCCTTGCCGGGGGCACCCGGGTAAATGGTGAGGATGTGTATATTATCGATTTTACGCCCAAAAGCTCCGGTGTATTCAGCGGGCGTATGTTTATTGCCATGAACACTTACGCGCTTATCAGGGCTGATTATGATTATGCCCCCGGCAAAATCGGCAGAGATTTTCAATTTTTAGGAGTGGGATATACCGAAACCGGGTTTGGCGGCTCTGTTTATTTTGAAAAGAAAGACGACCGCTACGTCTTGAAATATTTTGCCTTTACATCAGGATCGAGCGTAAACTTCGACAGGCCTTTGGCATTGATAAAAAAAAGAACGCGATTCCTTTTCGATAAAAAACTAAAGGAGATCAGGGTGAACATTGATGTGTCTTTACTAATGCGTGGGTCGGTCGAGTATTTGGTGCTTAGCGATGAAGATATTTCAGCAGCACAATTTGCCGGATTTACGCAACCCGAAACCATGGAAGTAATTTATGTTGATCAGTTTGATGACAAACTTTGGCAAGGGTTCTCCATAATTGAGCCTACCCGACAAATGAAAGAATATAAAAAACAAGAACTCAATTTTAAAAGTAATTAGAAATACAATCCCTGATAATTTCCCCGAAGAGTCATGGCAGGCTACCAATGACATGATTCTGCAAATGTGTGTTTTCAGGAGATTTTTCCCGTTGGTACCAGTGACATGTTTTTGCAATCGTTTGGATATGAGATTTCTCCCTTCGGTCGAAATGACAATCAATGCCGAAAAAACAGAAATCTACGATTTCATCTTTTTTCGAGCCCAGGATTCAAGAATCCCGGATTTGCAACATCCTCGAAAATTTTGGCAGTGAGCTTGTCGAAGGGAACAATTAACGATCTTCTTAAAAAACTGTTAATATTTCGCATTTAAATATCTAAATACTTAAATTTGTCGCCTAATTATACATTAAACTTTTAATTATGAAAAAACTCGTTTACTTGTTTGCGATTTCTTTTATGCTTCAGGTATCCGCTTTTTCCCAAACCGCTATTATCAGCGAGGATTTTACCAGCCCGATTTCTAATTGGGATTTGGGCGAAAACTGGGGACAGGAGGATGGCTATCTGATGCTCTATTATTATCCTATCCACGAGAATTATGATTTCTCGGCCTACACGCCCGAATTTATGGTTCCCGACAATGGTGGAGATATTGTATTCTCACTTTTTCTTGATGTTTATTTGGCCAATGCTACCAATGAGCTGTGCGAAATATCGGTAGTGAAAGCTGACGGGGAAGATATTTTGTGGAGCCATCAATTGACTGATGGCCCCTGGGGCGACTTTTCCGGCAGCGAGCTGACTCTGTCGCTCAACGACTATGCCGGCCAAAGCGTGCGCATGCGTCTGCGTTCCTACGGTGCAACCACCCAAGCCCTGTGGGGATGGTTTATTTTTAACGTAAACCTTACCACCTGGTTCGATCATGAGCTTTGCGCCATGCAAATTGCCGGCCCCACTAACCTGGATATTTCGGAAACGGGTACCTGGGAGGTCGAAGTGAAAAACCAGGGCTTGAACAGCGAATCCGGTTTTTTGATTAATCTGCACAGCTTTAAAAGTGTGGAGATATTGGCTACTACTTCCTACAGCGGCACGTTGAATTCCGGAGAAACCTCTGTTGTTGAGGTAGAATGGGCTGGAGAGCTTTCTCACAATACAGTTGTTTACGCCAGCATCGAATCGGCAAGCGATCAATTTGCCAATAATAACCGCTCCTCAGGACGCTTCCTGCGTGTGGAACCTGAATTGGATTACAATATTTTATTTTGGGATAACGATAACGGCATTGCCTCGGTCGAGAACCCCGAAACCGGTGTAATGCAAGAACCCCATCGAGGATTGCAAAAGGCTTTCCAAATGGCAGGTATCAGCGTGGATATGGTGAGTAATTTGCCCACAAGCCTTGAGGAATACGACATTGTGATTACCACAATGGGGTGTTACTGTTTGAGCTGAGGTCAGACCCCGCCCGGTACTGTAAGTGTAACAGACCAGGCCCGCCTCATTGATTATCTTAGCAATCAAAATGGAAATCTTTATATCGAAAGTGTTAATCTGGGTAACGATCATCGCGATAGCGATTTGATTGATTTGATTGGTTTAAAATTCGTAAGCGATGGAATCGAAGATGAATTTGACGGCATTAGTGGTGTAAACGACACCCTGCTCGCCCAAATCAACATGCAATACGATGGTGGCGACTCGCCCCAATTTAGCATCGACCAGATGGCTTTTACCGATAGTCAAGAGCTTTACCGCTCGGACGATGGTTATGGCCGTATGTTTTTGACCGACCCAGGTCAATCCTGGAAAGCTATCGCATCTACGCTTGTTTTTGGTGCCTTGCGCGATGGCGATAGCCTAAGCATGAAACCCTACTTGATGGCCGAAATGGTCGATTATTTTCTGGGTATAAATACCATTACTGACATTAAGGAGGTGCTTAGGCCTTATGCAGCAAAGCAAATGATTGCCTTTCCAAATCCTGCGGTAAGTGTCACCAATTTTGATTTTACCCTGGAAGCTTCCACTGCTGCCCGACTTTCTATTTATGATGAAATGGGTAGAAAAATTCGTGATTTTGACTTGAACAATTATGCTTCAGGTAATCATACCCTTAAGTGGAATCTCACCAGCAACACGGGAATGCCTGTTGCTGACGGACTGTATTTTTATCATCTTAGCGCAGGAGATAAAAATATTTCCTCGGGTAAGTTGCTGATACGCCGTTAGTAATTAATATTGAAAAAATAAAAAACCGGAAGCAGGCTTCAAACTGCTTCCGGTTTTTTTTTGGATTTAGCCAGGGTTTGACTTGAAGTCAAACCCTGGCTTTTTTTAAGAAAAAATTTAAAAAAGATAATTCAAACCAATATAAAAGCCGCTGCTTCCATCGCGCGTATCGGTGGCAAGGCCATAATCCACAGCAATAATAAAGTTTTGATTCATGGCAATGCGCAGCCCTGCACCATAACTTACATGCAACCGCTCAGCCCCAAAATCGAAATATTCGGCTTCATCGGTCAGGTTTAAGTCTTTTACTTTTTCTTCCACACCGATGCGTTGGATAACCTGGCCGGCATCCATAAAAGCATTCAATCCAAAATAGAAATTTTGATTTAAAAATCGGGTACGATAAAATTTCCACCGCAGCTCAAAATTAGCGTAAGCGATACCGTCGCCCACCACGCGGTTGCGCGGAATACCGCGCATATTGCGCACGCCGCCCAAGCCTTCTTCGGTAGCGCCTTTCAAAAGTGAGGTAATAATCAGGTTTTGGATATAAAAAGGCGCGTGGCCGGCAATAGTGGTTTGCATGGCCAGCCGGGCAGCGAAGGATAAGTTGCGTGGGATAATGGTAAAATACTGTCGGTGGATGAGGCTTAGCTTTAGATAGCTCTGATCGATAGATCCGAGAAAATCGGGAGCACCCTCCAGCGACAGCTCCGTCCACAGGCCACGCATGGGGTTGGGTTTGTTGTCGCGGCTGTCGTACATAAGCCCGGCTTTAAGCATGGCAAGATTTCCACCCCCGGCCTCATCCTGCGGAATAATATCCCACGCCACGTATTTATCGTACAGGCCGGGCTGCTCCGATAGCGGTGGCAACTTATCCTCCTCATCCTTGCCCTTGTTTAGCTTGTCGATGTCAACCGGGCCAATGTCAAAATTGTAGTATTGCAAACCCCCGAGCCATTTCAACTTGCCGCGAATAATCCCATTAAAGTCGGCTTTAAAGCGAAACATCTTGTTGTTCATCCGGTAAAAAACCCGGCTCCTGTAAATGCTGTCAGACTCCGAATCGTCTTCCCAATCGTGATTGTAAACGGCCTCGTAGCCGTTGAAACCAAAAAAGTTGTAAGCCTGGTTAGGGATGTAACTTAGGTCGATGGTCATCCCGATATTTTTAATCAGCCGATCCGAATCGTACATAAAGCGGTAAATGCCGCTTCCACGAGTATAGGCCGAAACTTCCAAATAAATGGAGTGGTCGTAATTTGGATACCTGTCGCCATCGCCATAATTATAAAGGTTGATAAGTCCGCCGTATTGAAATCCCAGGTCATTGTCCCACGAAATGGCCGGCAGCAAGCCGAAGTTCCATCCTGTTTTTACTTCTGTTGTGTCATTTGGATTTTTTTGTGCTTGTAGGGAATTTCCAAATAAAAAGCATAGAAAGCAAAGCAGAAGTACCCGATGAGCAATGCCTGAAATTTTTATGGTAAATAATGACATCTTTTTTTTTAAAATTTATTGAATCTGATTTTTGTATTGCGCAAGTTTCCCCTGGTCGATAATCGCGTTTATTTCCTGCCCAAAATTGGCAAAGTCGTTGCGCCTTCCAAGTTCGTAATATTCCTCAAAAGGATCGTCGTCGAGGATATAGTTCATCAGGCGATCAGCATTCAGCACCATGTCCATGTTGTAATAATCGGCGTAGGTAAAACTAAGAAAAGCTGTGTTAACGCTAATCCCCCGGTTGTCGAGCAAGTAAGCCTGATTCAATTTTGTGGGATAAGTAAACTGGCCGCCTCGCAGCAAATCGGATGGGGCAGGGTAGGCGGTGATTTTGCCTTTGTCGGCTGACAACGTTACGGGTACCTTATCATCGTAATCTTTTTTTGTTTTGTAAACAATGGCCGGAGGAGAGGCTATTCCAACACCCGCATAATTTTGCTGCATAAGATTTTTTTTACCTGAATTACAAGCTCCTAAAAGAATTAACTGCACAAGGATAATGATAAAAAATAGTGTTTGTGATTTTTTCATTTTGATTTGAAATTTAAAAACTTCAAAATTAAAATTAATTTACATTTCGTTAACAAAGAAAAATGAGGGTTTAAGAATCATAATATCAATAGCTTGAAATAAAATAGGGGAAGGCTTTTTTGATATTAAATTTGGTGATTCGCTCCTACTGTCGATTGTTATTTACTTTTGCCATGGACAATTTAACGAAGAAATTATTTATGACAAAAGCCACCGACTTTATCGGGTTTGAGACATTAGCCAGACAAATTTCAGAATATGAATGCCCAAAAAACGGACGGACTTGCCGAAACAGCGACCTTAAATTGTATTCTGAAAGTAGGCAAACTAAAAATTAATTAACATGTTTAAATTGAAAAGTAAAATCATTTATGCAGTAATTTTAATATTTGGAATTACTGCATTTATGAGTTGTGAAAAAAAAGAGACGAATTCAAACTTACCTCCAGATGATGTAAGCTATTCTTCTCTTTACAAATCGATTGGCTATTGGCATAATGTTGCCGTAAAAAGTGTTTACAAAGATTTAGCGGTAAAAGGTACTGTAAACTATAAGTCGATTAGGGAAGGAATGATTGAAGAATTAAATTCAATTGATCCATCAACCTTTGACTTAGCGGAGATGCATCAAAATGCTATTACCTCTGATAACATTTTAAGTGCAGAGCTAAACAGAGTTGTAAATGATTCTGTATTAATTGTAAATTCAGAAACATATTTATTAGTTTTCGCCTATCAATTGGATAATGACTTAATTTCTAGCAAGCTTTATCAAGCGTTAGTCGAAATTAACAGTTTGGTTGATAACTCGGCAAATGACAATGATTTTCTTAATGCCGTGCACCATTTATCATCATTAAACTGGTCATCTTCTGATCAGACTTATGTAAATACTTTAATTCAAGTAGTCGATGCTTCTTATGAATTTTGGGTGACAAATGGTGGTTATAGTGGTAAATCCTGTACGTTATGTATTATTTGGGCTGATGCAGCTGGAGCAGCTTATGGTACACTCATTGGTCCTATTGGGTCAATAATTGAGGGTGCTGTGTTCTCATCACTTGCATACATAAATGACCCAGATTAGATTAATAAGTGTAAATTAGTAGACAATTTGGATTTATCCATGTTGTCTACATTTTTTTAACGCAAAATTTTTTAATAAAATGAATAAGCAAATTACCTTTAATAGACTCGGGATTTATGAATTGAAAATTATCGGTCTTACACTGCTAATTTTTAGTGTTATTTCTTTGATTATGCAAAGAACTGAGATTATTTCATTTCTGCCCGGATGGCTAGTGAATTGGTCTATTGTTTTAAGTTTAACTCTAATAAATTTCAGTAAAGAAAAATTTGAAACAAATAAAATAGAGATATTCAGATTGCAAGCTATGTATTTAAGCAGTATGACGGTAATAGGATTGATTATTTCTTTTGGTTTTGTTTCTGGAGTTTTTCATCTAACTGAAAGTATTGAACCTATGGTTATTGCTTTTATCTTCAATATAATCTTTATGGTTACTTACCAAATCCAAAAAATTATTGGAATAAAAGTTGATAAAATAGAAAATAGTAACCTAATACATTTTAATATGACAGTAGGAAACTATTTAGTTTGGGGAGTGATTTCAGCACTTGCACTTACATTATTATTTGTTTTATTTTAAAACATTATTGAATGAAATAAAGTAATTCAAAGGGCAATGAAAAAGGTCTATAACAAAAGGTAAATACAAGTGGGCAAAAAGTGATAATATGAAGTATTTTATTCTTAATTAATGTTGCGCTTCATTTCCAGTTTATTGTTTTAATTGTTCACCTGCATTTAGTACTGTATATCATCATTTAATATTTATTAATAATCTAAAACTTAATCTTATGAAACACTTTTCAATTTTCATGCTGGCAGCTTTTTTTGCCCTCTCCTTGTCGGCTCAAACAGCCGCTTTAGAAGCAGCCGCAACCGAGAATCCCAATGCCCCGGAAATCACATTCGAGAGTACCGTGCACGATTATGGCACTATCGCTTATCAGGGCGATGGCAACTGCGAGTTCAAATTTACCAACACCGGCAAAGAACCGCTGATTCTTACCAATGTTCGTTCGTCGTGTGGTTGCACGGTTCCTAAATGGCCCCGCGAGCCTATCCTTCCCGGACAAAGCGAAATAATTAATGTAGAATACAAAACCAACCGGATTGGACGCATCAACAAAACTATTACGGTGCAGTCGAATGCCAAAACCAGCGCGGTAGTCTTGCGTATCCAAGGCCAGGTAATGAAACCCGATGAAGGAACGACCCCCGAGAATGCCAAATCGCTAGGCACGAAAAAATAACACCGCATTAAATTATCTTACACCAGGGTATTTTATATAAAATTTGTTGACATTTGTCCCGGCTTTGAACGTAAAGCCGGGATTTTTTTTTAATCACAAAACTTATTTGGAATGCCGAAATTATCACAAAAGGGTAAAATGATGCCCGCATCGCCCATCCGCAAACTCGTTCCTTTTGCCGAAGGAGCCAAAAAAAGAGGAGTCCATGTTTATCATCTCAACATTGGGCAACCCGACATTAAAACGCCTGAATTAGCCCTGGATGCTGTTAAGAATTATCGCGATATTTTGGTTGCTTACAGCCATTCGGCTGGCAATGCTTCTTATCGTGAAAAGCTGGCCGAGTATTACAAAAAACATGATATTCATATCAATGCCGACGAAATAATTGTTGGCGCAGGAGCTTCCGAAGCCCTGCTGTTTACCATGCAAACGATAATGGATCCCGGCGATGAGATTATTATTCCCGAGCCTTTTTATGCCAACTATAATGGTTTTGCCGTCAACGCAGGCATTAATGTAGTACCCATCAATTCGACCATCGAGTCGGGTTTTGCCCTGCCACCCATTGCCGAATTTGAAAAGGCTATTACGCCCAAAACCAAGGCCATTCTGGTTTGTAACCCCAATAATCCCACCGGATATTTGTACAATGAGGAAGAACTGAAGGTACTCAAAGACCTGGCCTTGAAATACGACCTGTTTTTGATCGCCGATGAAGTATATCGCGAATTTTGCTACGATGGCCGCGAACACCATTCGGTGATGCACCTCGAAGGACTGGAGCAAAATACTGTGCTTATCGATTCGGTATCGAAAAGATACAGCATGTGCGGTGTGCGTATTGGCGTGATGATTTCTAAAAACAAGGAACTGATGGCTGCGGCCATGAAGTTTGCGCAGGCGCGCTTAAGTCCGCCAAGCCTTGGGCAGGTGGCCGCCGAAGCCGCCATCAAAACCCCGGATTCTTATTTTGTGGAAGTATTGGAAGAATATCACAAGCGTAGAAATACCGTTTACGAGGCCATCAATAAAATCGAAGGCGCGTTTTGTCCTAAGCCCTCGGGAGCCTTTTATGTGGTAGCCAAGCTGCCCATCGATGATTCTGACCGTTTTTGCCAGTGGCTGCTTGAGGATTTTGCTTACGAAAAGCAAACCGTAATGTTGGCTCCTGCCACCGGATTTTATTCTACCAAAGGACGAGGCAAAAACGAGGTTCGCATCAGCTATGTGCTCAATGTGGATGACTTGAAAAACTCGATAAGGGTGCTCGATGAAGCACTCAAGGTTTATCCCGGACGCACGATTTAAGCCACACATTGTCAGGGTTTCACCGGGAGTGAAACCCTGACTTAAAACTATTAAGCCCTCCCTCACAAAAACCATAACAGTCCTTCACGAGCGTCAATATATCAGTGCTCCAAAAAAAATCGCCGAGGATTCAGTCGATAGCCTACTTTTAGGCTTTATTTCCCTTGCTTTCTCTACCTGGCAGGTCATATAGCTTTGAGCCAAACCAAATACTTTTCCAGTCATAGCATGGCTTTGAGCCAAACCAAATACTTTTCCAGTCATAGCATGGCTTTAAGCCAAACCAAATACTTTTCCAGTCATAGCATGGCTTTAAGCCATACTATGACTTGGGTTTGCTTATAATAAAATTTAGCTACTTTTGCGCGCTTAATCAATCAAACTATTTTTATTTATGAAACGAATACTATTATTATTAGCAGGCTTTATGCTTGTGGTTTCTACCTTTGCGGGTGGTTACCAGGTACGTCTGCAAGGACACCGGCAAACGGCTATGGGTCTGGTTGGTGTTTCGCTATATGGCGATGCCAGCAACTTGTTTTACAATCCGGCTGGCTTATCCCTGCTCAAAAACAAGTACAGCTTTACGGTTGGCGGCAGCGGAATTTTTAACAACACTTCTTTCCGCCTTCAGAATTCGGTTTATCAAGCTGAAACGGACAACCCCATGGGAACACCGTTTTTTGCCTACGGTGCAATGCAAGTTACCGATAAACTTGGCGTTGGACTTGGTGCATACACGCCTTACGGCAGTTCGGCCAAGTGGGACGACGACTGGGCCGGAGCGCAATTGATTCAGAATATCTCGATGAAAGTCGTATTTATTCAGCCAACAGTTTCCTATAAGCTGAGCGATATGATAAGCCTGGGTGCCGGCTTTGTTATTGCTACCGGCAATGTTGAACTGGAAAGGGCTATCCCTTACAACAGTGCAAACGAAATGGGGCAGGTTAACCTTCAGGGAAATACCACATCCTTTGGTTTCAATGCAGGTGTGATGATTACGCCCAACGAAAAACTAAGCATTGGGCTGGACTATCGTTCAAAGATAGACATGAAGATGGAAAGCGGCGATGCTACTTTCACCATTCCCAGTTCGGCAACTTCCATCATCCCGGCGCAAAACAAATTCGATGCTTCCCTGCCGCTGGCTGCCAATCTCGACTTTGGCGCATCATACCAGGTAACTGAAAAACTCTTGCTCTCAGCCGAGATCAATTATGTTTTTTGGGGTGTTTATGACAGCCTTAAATTTGAATTTGAAGAGCAACCACCAGCTCCGTATCCTTCAATAAATAGTACTAACCCCCGCGAATATTCCAATACGATGATTTTCCGCGTGGGTGGCGAATATGTGATTAACGATATGATTACCCTGCGTGCAGGTGCTTACTACGATCCTACACCTACTAACGAAGACTATTTTACACCCGAAACCCCAAGTTTGACAACCTACGGCCTGAGTGCGGGTATCACGATCAGACCTACTGAGAATCTGTCGATCGACTTGTCGTACCTCCACTTAGAAACACAAGCTGCCACCAAAAATTATATGGATCCTGATGGTACGCATTTTACGGGTGAGTACAAAACCAGAACTATGATTCCGGGAATTGGAATCAGTTATAATTTCTAATCCTATAAAATAAGATACCAATGAAGATACGAAATATATTGCTTTTGTTTGCCCTGGCACTAATGTTTGCCTGCAAACCCGAGTTGGACGATTTTACCACCACCAATGGCGAGGCCGATTTTACAAACTATGTAGCCATTGGCAATTCGCTTACTGCCGGCTATGCCGATGGCGACTTGTATCGCTCGGGTCAGGAGAATTCTTATCCCGCCATGCTTGCCTATCAATTTGAAGCTGCCGGTGGCGGCGAGTTTAAGCAGCCTCTGATGCTGGATGAGTTTGGTTTTGGAAAACGCCTTCTGCTGGATGCTTCCCGTCCGGGACCTGTTCCTGCCGGTGGCACACCCGATCCAGGCAATTTCCAGTCGATTGCAGCCGAAGGCCCTTATAATAATATGGGTGTGCCCGGAGCTAAAAGTTTCCACTTACTTGCTCCAGGCTATGCTACGCTAAACCCCTACTTTGGCAGGTTTGCTACCAGCCCTGCTACATCTGTGTTAGAAGATGCTGCTGCACTGGATGCCACGTTTTTTTCGTGCTGGATTGGTGCAAATGATGTGTTGACTTACGCCCTCGCCGGCGGTGCCAAAGACAGCATCACCGATATCAATACCTTTAGCTATTCGCTAAACTTAATTTTGCAAACCATGACTGCTAATGGTGCCAAGGGTGTAATAGCAAATATTCCTGATATTACAAGCATACCTTATTTTACCTTTATGAATACCCAATTGCCTTATGCCGGACTCGTTTTGGACGCTGAGCAGGCTGCAAGCCTCAATTATGCTTATGCAAGTTTTGAGAAATATTTGTTGGATAGCCTGGAAGTAAATTGGTCGTATGAGTTCAACTTTGTTGAAGGCCCCAATGCTTTTGTGGTTGAGGACGAAACCATCCCATTGCCCGCGCCTTTCAACGTAAGGCAAATGACTGCCGGTGAGCTATTCTTGCTTACCTTGCCCACCGATTCGTTAATGAATCATGGCATGGGATCGGTAAACCAAGCCGGTGCTCAACCTGTGCCTTATGGAATTCCTGATAAGTATTTTATTTCGATAGCCGAAAAAACTGAAATACAGCATGCAACAAATATTTTTAACAACGAAATCGAAAGATTGGCTAATCAATATAATTTGGCTCAAGTAGATATGAAAGATAAACTGGAAAAAGCCACCAACAATGGAATTACCTGGGATGGGATAACATTTACCACCACCTTTATTACCGGGAATGCCTTTTCGCTGGATGGCGTACACATGACTGCACAGGGCTACGCGCTGGCGGCCAACTTTTTTATCGATGCCATCAACAATGAATACAATGCGGAGATTAAATACCTGAATCCCAACTTGTATCCGGGGATTTATTATTACCAATAAAAAGCAGAGCAGTCGAACTATTTTTTTAACCCTGTTGAAACAAAATTTCAGCAGGGTTTTTTATTTTTGCCGCATGGAAAAGAAAAAATTGATTTTTGCTACTAACAACCGCCATAAACTTGAAGAAGTGAAAGTCGTGGAAGGTTTAAATTTTGAAATACTTAGTTTAAATGATGCCGGATTTGAGGGCGATATTCCCGAAGACTATGACACGCTTCGCGAAAACGCCATGCAAAAAGCGCGTTTCGTCCACGACAAATTGGGCATGGATTGTTTTGCTGATGATACAGGATTAGAAGTAGATGCGCTCGGTGGCCGCCCAGGTGTAAAATCGGCACGCTATGCCGGGCCGCAATGCAATTCGGAAGACAATATCCAAAAACTATTGGGCGAGCTGAAGGGAAAAATAATACGCAAAGCCCGTTTCCGGACAGTGATTGCACTGATCCTAAACAACGAGGAACACTTTTTTGAAGGCGTGGCCGAGGGCGAGATTTTGAGCAGCAAACAAGGCGAAGAAGGCTTTGGTTACGACCCTGTATTTTTGCCGGCCTGCTTTACGCAGAGCTTTGCACAAATGGACATGCAGGTAAAAAACAAAATCAGCCATCGCGCAAAAGCTACCGGCAAACTGATTGACTTTTTGCAGCATTAGTAAATAGTATCTGTCTTTTATTCGATATTTTTTATTAGCTTTTTTCTTAATATTTCAAATTAGGATGTGGATGACAAAACCTGCAGAAAGTTGAGTAAAAAATGCAGACTTTAAAGTGCTATTATACGCAAGCCTTACTTAAAATTCTCAAGAAACCCTTCAAACCTTTCCTGCCTTTCATTGTTAATGAAGCTAAATTAAAAATTCTATGAAACCTTATATCGCAAATTTGATTTACGGATTATTACTCCTTGCCCTAAGCCTGTGGGGCTATCTGGCTTCCGATGATCCTTCACCAACGGCCTTTATTCCAATGGGCTTTGGCGTGGTATTGCTGGCTTTAACGCCGGGACTGAAAAAAGAAAACCGAACCCTTTCCCACATTGCCATCGTGCTTACGGTGCTGGTGCTGGGCGGCCTGGTTAAACCTCTTATCGGGGCGTTGGGTCGTGCCGACAATATGGCGATAGCCCGCGTACTGGTAATGATGGCCTGGGGCGTAGTGGCTCTGGCCATTTATGTTAAGCAATTTATGGAGGTGCGCCGAAGTAAACGAAATTAGGAAGGGCGATTTTATTTAGTGTCTGTCCATAAAGTCAACTTTTTTTTGATTTAAGATTGATGATTAACGATTGGAGATTTTAGATTGTGCTAAATATCACCAACATCTTAAATCTAAAATCGTCCCGAAAAGTAGAAAATTTTTAATTTTCGTAACTTTTCGAGGATGCACGAGCGGAGCTCGGCGCAAATCTGAAATCGTATGTTTTTCTAAATGTTACTTAAAGGCGAACACTATTTAGAGATCCCATTTAGTCGGTCTTGGTTCAGAAAAAAAAAGAAGCTAAAGTCATAGCATGGCTTTGAGCCACACCATGACTTTAGGTTTAGTCATAGCATGGCTTTGAGCCATACAATGACTAATCTATACCCCGGGGAACAACATCCTTGGAAACATAAATGGCTACTGTGCGCAGCAGGATATAGGATTGTGAGGCGTAAAAATAACCACCAAAATCGTTGCTGTCAGCCGCCCACGAATTTTTTACCTTGTACCAGGTATTGCCATCCTGGTCGGTGGCAGCACCAATAATGTGCATGCTGTGGTCGTCGGTGGTGGTGTAATTATCGTAAGCCTCCTGGCGCATTGCGGCGGTAATTTGCTTTTGCGCCACAGGCACAATAAACACGCTGTCGCGCTCACCCTCGCGCATATCGTCCCATTCTTTTTCGGGAACCAGTGCCAATCCTTTTTTATGGTTAAAGCCCTTATCGCTAACATCGGCAGCCCAGGCTATCGAATACCCATCGCTGAGAGCACCATCAATAATATTAATCAAATCCACCATGGGTACATTATAATACATTTCGTAATCCCAGTTGTCGGGAATTTTAAGCAGGAAATTCTGGTAATACGGGTATTTTTCGTAAGAACTTACTTCGATGTATTCATCCGGGTTTAAAGGAATATTGATTTTTGAGAACGATTCGGGAGTATAACTCACACCTTCGTATTCAAATTCGTTGGGCTTGGCTCCGAGGTAGGCATCCAGAATTCTATTGTAGGCATCCAACCAAACCGGTGAAAGTTTACGGCTTTTGTTGTCAACCACAGCCTTCACAAAAGATTTGAGCACATGATCCATTTCACCGTGAACGGGCAGGTCTTCGCCAAGGGTAAGACCGGTGTAGGCGGCATCGGGAACCAATCCGCGTTCGGCCAGGGTTTTCATTACCTGATGAGGCTCGCCTCCGGGGCCAAAGTTGAAATTGCCGTGCAGTTGCACGTAATTATCGGCGCGGTGCTCGTAGGCATTGCGCACCGACCACATCTCCGAAAGGTCGAGTTCTTCGCCACCCAAACGCATCACCTCGGCCTCGACAAAGGAGGTGCCTGCAAACGACCAGCAGGTGCCCGAGCGATGCTGGTCTTTGACGGAACTGTGGGGGACAATCACGGTTTCCTTGAAGGTGTAATCACCAATTTCAACTTTTTTTGATTTCTTCTGAGCCATAAGCTCAAGGCCTGAAAACATGAGGACGGCCAGCACTACGAGTAGGATCTTTCTCATTAGTTTTGATTTTTGTATTAAAAAATTAACAGCCGCAAAGGTAAAAGAAATACAGTTTTGCCAAATGAGCCTGATAAAAATTTGGTCTTATTCAATCTTACCCTTTCATTTTACAGCCATAATATTAATTTTGGATTTTTATAAGTCGCCCTTGCTATGGTACTCAATTATATTTGGATTGCATTTTTTCTGATCGCCTTTGTCGTTGCTCTGGTCAAGTTGATTTTTTTGGGTGATACCGAAATTTTTTCCGCATTGGTCAACAGCACCTTCGATAATGCAGAGCTGGGCTTTAGGATTTCGCTGGGACTTACCGGCGTAATGACCCTGTGGCTGGGGCTGATGAAGGTGGGCGAAAACGGCGGCGTGATCCGCGTTATGGCAAGAGCAGTAAATCCGCTTTTCAGGAAATTGTTTCCCGATCTCCCCAAAGATCATCCGGTAACAGGCTCAATAATGATGAATATTGCCGCCAACATGCTGGGGCTGGATAATGCGGCCACCCCCCTGGGCTTAAAAGCCATGGAGCAACTCCAAAAGCTTAACCCGAAAAAAGATACCGCCTCCAATCCCATGATTATGTTTTTGGTGCTCAACACATCGGGGCTAACACTAATTCCCATCAGCATCATGGTTTACCGGGCGCAACTGGGCGCAGCCAATCCTTCTGACATCTTCCTGCCGATACTGCTGGCCACCTTCTTCTCGACCATGGCTGGAATCCTCGCCGTTTCTTTTTTCCAAAAGCTGAATCTTTTCAACAAGGTTGTACTTGCTTATTTGGGCGGCTTCACGATATTTGTTTCGGGAATTATTTGGTATTTTTCCATTATCCCACAAACGCAGGTCGAAATTATCTCATCCATCGCCAGCAACGTCATCTTGTTTTCCATCATTATCTCCTTTATCAGCCTGGCCGTTTACCGCAAGGTGAATGTTTACGAATCGTTTATCGATGGAGCTAAGGATGGCTTTAAAATAGCGATCAAGATTATTCCGTATCTGGTGGCCATCCTGGTGGCTATCGGTGTTTTTCGTACTTCGGGAGCCATGCAATTTCTGGTGGACGGCATTGGATATTTGTTCACCTCGGCGGGCATTAACGCCGATTTTGTTCCTGCGCTGCCCACGGCCTTTATGAAACCTTTAAGTGGCTCGGGTGCCCGGGGAATGATGGTGGATGCAATGAATACTTTTGGCCCCGATTCGTTTGTTGGCCGCCTGGCCTCTACGCTTCAAGGTTCCACGGATACCACCTTTTATGTACTCGCGGTATATTTTGGCTCGGTTAGCATACGCAAAACCCGCTATGCGGTAACGGCAGGACTTATCGCCGATTTTGCGGGCATCATCGCCGCCATCCTCATCGCCTATCTTTTCTTTTATTAACCACAGCTTTTCTATTTAACCACAGATGGGCACAGATTAGCACAGATTATTTGCTCTGGCTTAACTTGTTTGGATGTTTAATTAATTAGCGTATTTTTGCATAAAACAAATTCTTATGGAATATTCGGCATACATTAGTTTGCAAAACTTCGATTGGGAAGCACGGAAAGAATTGAATTCTTTTGTTGATTTTTTAATTTTCAAATACAAGATTGGACAAGAAAAAAACAAGAACAAAAATTATGATAAAAAACAATTTACAGCCCTAAGAATCGATACAAGAAGGTTTAAATTCAACAGGGATGAAGCCAATGAAAGATAGTAGTTTTATTGATTCTAATATTCTCTTGTATTGCTACTCAGAAACGGAACCTGACAAAAAAGCCCGGGCAATAGCTGTTTCAAAAGGAACAAATGTTTTCATAAGTACTCAGGTATTAAAGGAGTTTTCAAATGTTTTATCAAGGAAATTTAAATTTGAATGGAATGATATTATAAATGCAATAGATGAAGTTACGGGGAACTTTTTGATTTTCATCAACCATCCTGAAACAATAAAAAGTGCCTGTAGCATCGCCCACAAATATCAATTTTCCTTTTACGACTCCCTAATCATTGCCTCGGCACTTGAAGCCGGTTGTAACATTCTTTACACTGAAGACTTACAACATGATCAACTTATCGAGGGGAAACTAAGGATTGTCAATCCATTTATTTAATTGCTCTATTTTTGTAATAATTTGATTATGATGAAATATCCATCATTTAGTGAATAAATAAACCCGGGTAATATGAACCGAATGGTAAAAAATCAAAAAACGTGGTAGAAAATTTTCTAATGGTGCTTAGGTTTTGCCGAAAGCAGCATTAAACCCAAAAACGTGAGTAGCCCGTTTAATATCAAAAGCTCAAATCCAAATTTATATCCCCACAAAAGCTGTGTTGAAAAATGACTTAAGCCATAACAAATTACCGGCGACAAAATGGCGATGATGGGAACCCAGCGATCCTTAACCCGTCGCCGCGTAAATAGGCCAAAGGCAAACAAGCCCAGCAAGGGGCCGTAAGTATAGCCGGCCACGGTAAATAGTTCGGAGATAACGGACTCATTATTTATAGATTTAAATAATACTATTACCAGCACCAGCAGGAGGGCTATTCCAAAATGCGCCTTGTAACGAATGTGTTTTCGTTGCTTTTCGCTGAGTTTGCTGTTGCGATTAATTCCCAGGATATCCACCGAAAACGAGGTGGTGAGTGCCGTGAGCGCACTATCGGCCGAAGAGTAAGCCGCCGATATCAGGCCGATAATAAAAACAATGCCCGCTACCGGCCCCAGATGCAGCAGTGCAATGTGAGGGAAAAGCATATCGGAAGTGCCACTAAATTCGATGCCCTTTTCGCCAACAAAAATCATAAGGGCAGCACCCAACGACAAAAACAGGAAATTGACCGGAACCAAAATCCAGCTCAACGTGATGATGTTTTTTTGGGCATCGCGCAAATTTTTGCAGCTCAGGTTTTTTTGCATCATATCCTGATCCAGCCCCGTCATAACGATGGCGATAAAAGTTCCAGAAATAAACTCCTTCACAAAAAATCGCTTGTCCTGCCAGTCGGTAAAAACCATTTTCGAATAATCGCTCTCGGCTATCCTGCTGGCCAGGCCGCCTAAGTCAAGATTAAGCTGGTCTTTTAATATGATAAAGGTAATAATGACCGATGCCAGCATAAAGGTGGTTTGCAGGGTATCAGTCCACACGATGGTTTTTATGCCTCCCTTAAAAGTATAGAGATTCATCAAAATCATAAAGATGACCACCGTGAGCCAAAAGGGGATGTCGTAGGCATCGAAGACAAATATTTGTAGTACGTTAATTACCAAAAACATCCTGAAGGAAGCTCCGATAACGCGGGAGAGTAAAAAATAAAATGCGCCGGTTTTGTACGAATTCCTGCCAAAACGATCGAGCAGATAGGTGTAGATGGAAGTAAGCTGCAGGCGATAATACAGGGGTAGCAATATTTTGGCGATAACGAAATAACCAATCAGGTAGCCAAAAACCACCATCATGTAGGAGAATCCCGCATTTTCGACCCAGCCGGTAACCGAAATAAAGGTAACTCCTGAGAGCGATGCGCCTATCATGCCATAAGCCACCACAAACCACGGCGACTTGCGATTTCCCAAAAAATACGACTCATTGTCCGACTTACGCGCAGTAATAAAGCCGATGACAAACAAGAGCAGGGTATATAATAAAAAGCTGCAGAGGATAAGTGAGGCCGACATAGTTTTGGAAATCCGGATTTTAGGGTTTACAATTTTTAGAAATTAAATCTCCTGTGCAAAGGCGATGAGCGAGGGAAACCACCAGTCAACCAGTTCAGGATGTTTGCGAGCCAGGGTATTATCAGGATTTATCAAAACCGTAAGCATTTTCAAACTTTTACCAAAGAGCATATCACTTTTAGTATCACCGGCCATGATGGACTTTTTGAAACGAATCTCCGGAAAATCGCGACGCGCCAGCAAAGCCATGCCAATCCGTGGCTTGCGGCAAATCGAAAATTGCTGCTGCAAATCCGGGCAATGATAAATCTTATCAATTCGCCCACCCGCCTTGTTAATATCAGCCAGCATAAACTTATGCACTTCTGCCAGTTCGGCTTCCGTCATCAAACCCTTGCCTATGCCCTGCTGGTTAGTAACAATCACAACTTTCGCAAAATGCTCGGAGAAAATACGAATGGCCTCCACGGCTCCTTCGGCAAACTGAAACTCTTCAGGTCGTCGCACATAATAATCCACTATTCGCTGGTTGATTACCCCATCGCGGTCGAGAAAAAGTGTCCAGCTATCAGAAATATTCAAAGTCTTTAAAATCATCTTGTGCTTTTGCATAATCTTCGGGTACGCCTATATCGATAAAATACTGGCGGCAAAGAAGGCCATAAATTTTTTCTTTTTTATAGATTTTCTCAAAAAAATCTTTTTCCAATGAGAACTTATCCGGGAGATTTTGTGAATCGAAAAATCGTTTATTGATGATATAAATGCCTCCATTGATGAAGCCCTTGCCAGCTTTTTCCCCCTTTTCCCAAAAACCGGTGATGAGCCTGTTTTCATCGCGCTCCACGCATCCGTATCTGCTCACATCGTTCACCTCGCGCAGCACAATGCTTAGCTTCGATTCATTGCTGCGGTGCATATCCAAAAGCCTTTTATAGTCCACTTCGTAAAAGGTATCGCCGTTAAGCACGTAGGTCAAGGGTCCGTGAGCCAAAGCCATGGCAAGCATCAATCCGCCGCCAGTACCCAAAGGCTCATTTTCGATGGCATAATCCAACTTAATATCTTTGTAATGATGGCCATAGTGGGCGATTATTTTTTCGTACATATATCCCACCGAGAGGATGACACGCTCGACACCAAAAACCTCGAGATAATCAAACTGATAATCCAAAAAGGGTTTTCCATTAACGATGGCCATCGACTTGGGAACATCGCTTACCACGCTGCTCAGGCGCGTCCCAAAACCACCGGCGAGAATTATTGCTTCTTTTATCATTTCGGGAAGATTGCTTTTTCCACCATTTCGCAGATGATGTGCCCGATAAGAATGTGTGCTTCCTGGATGCGTGGAGTGTCGCTGCTGGGAATGGCAAGCAAGAAGTCGCTAAATTCTTTGGTCTTACCTCCACCTGCTCCGGTCAGGCTAATGGTAATCATTTTTTGTTGCCGGGCTTGCATTAGTGCTTTAACGATATTTGGCGAGTTGCCGGAAGTAGAAAGGGCTATCAGCACATCGCCCTTGCGCCCCTTGGCCTGCACCAGGCGCGCATAAATTTCATCGTAGGAATAATCGTTGGCCACTGCCGTGATGTAGGAAGTATTTACGTGCAGTGCTTCGGCAAATAGCGGAGGGCGGTCGTAATAAAAACGGCCTGAAAACTCGGCGGCGAGGTGTTGCGCATCGGCAGCACTACCGCCGTTGCCACAGAATAATACTTTCCCATCATGCTGGAAAGTGCCTGTGATGGCATCTGCGGATTTTTGTATGGTGTCAAGCAAAGCTTCGTCATCAAGCAGTTTCTGCTTCACTTCGATGGATTGCTTTATTGCATTTCTTATCATAAGTAATTCTTTAAAAACATTTGCAAAAATAACTTTTTCGGCTTATGTCGGCAGCCATGGTATGACTTGAAGTCATGCTAAGGCTAAAAAGAGGGAAGCCATGGTATGACTTCAAGTCATGCTATGGCTATTGTTGTGCGGATAGTCAGGGCTTGACTTTGAGTCAAACCCTGACTTTAGATTTACGTTTGACTTTCTTTTTTGGACATTTCGAATGTCCTGTGGACGTTCGAAAGTCAGGGGGCAACTTTATATTTCTTTGGTTTATGCCTGCTTATCAAAGTTTAACTTTCTATCCTCCGAGGTAAGAGGACATAGAAACGTTAGAACCCTTAAATAGTGTCTGTCCATAAAGTCAATGCTTTGAATTGCCCCGGGTTTTAACCCGGGGAGAAATGAGCTTGCCAATAGCCCCCGCAATTTCGCAACGCCGCAGGCGTTGCGAAATTGTGGGGTTTTTCATCTTCCCAATTTAAACCCTGCCCTAAAGGACAGGGCAATTCATAATTCAAATAACGTACTAAAAAGACAGGCACTAAATAGTGTCTGTCCATTAAAGTAACAGTTATAAAAATATACGATTTTAGATTTTAGATCTATGATGTTGGTGATATGTAGCACAATCTAAAATCTCCAATCGTCCCGAAAAGTCAAAAATTTTTAATTTTTATTTCTTTTCGAGGATGTTCCGAATCCGGGATTCGTGAATCCTGGACACGAGCGTAGCTCGGCATTAATCATCAACCTTAAATCAAAAAATCATCGACTTTATGGACAGGCACTAAATAGTTCCGAAAAGGAACGGATAGCAATTAACGATGAACAATTAACCTTTACTGACCCTCTCCTTTCTCAATCCCACTCCCGGTAAGTGCATTTCCTCGCAGACCGGCACAAGGGATGCAGTACTGCTTTCCGCCAACCACTTTTATTCGGCTGGCCATAATGGCTTCGCCACAGCATTGGCAAATTATGCTTTCGTGCATGGGCGCGTAAGGCGGTATCTCTACATTTACAGTTTCAGTTTTAAACAGTTGGTCAAAATCCAGGCTTAGCGTGGCAAAGGCTTTCTCGATGCCTCTTTTTTTGAATTCGGAAACGGCTTCCTCACTGCGATCATGGTCTGCCACTACTTTTTGATAGCTGTCCGAAAACAGGGGATGGGCATTTTTCATGTATTCTTTGGCCTCGGGGCGGGCGGAAATCCTTATGCCTTTGCCATCGCGTTTGGTGAGGGTAAAAGCTACTTTGCCGTAGTCTTTAAAAATAAGTGCATTGTTGCCAAAAGTGCATCCGGTAACGAATTGAATCCCATCGGAGGTGCAATTGTTGGTTTCCACGATGGCCAGCAAATCTTCCAGGCCATCGGATGTGGCGCGGATATGCTGCATGGCCTTGTTGGCCATAATAACGCCCATGGCCAGCCCCGGACAAAAATGGCCGTGTATCTGCGCTGCATCCAGCATGAGCCGCTCGGTTTTGCCAGCCCACACATTGGACAAAACGATTTTGCGCGGATTCATTTTGCGGCTGTGAATTTCGGCAGCTTCCACCTCTTCTTCGCTTAAGGGGATATGGATGGGTTTGATGTCGAGGAGGGGGCTTTGGTTGAGCGCATCCAGCCCGCTAACGCGGAGGCGATTGCCATTGCGGGAAATAAATTTAACGATGGTGCTCCCGATTTGCGAAGGGCGGCGCGGGCTTCGGCTGGCAAACACGCCCTTGTAATCGCCGGTGTAAGTGAAGGTTTTAAGTTTGAAAGGCTCCGACTTATCAAAATGAAAATAAATCTCAAGATAATCGGAAAGCTCCGTTTTGAAAAGCCCATCGGCAAAAGGCGCAAATACTTCTATTTCGCTTTCTTCCTGACGCATAATCCCGGGGTTGGTGGGCTTATCGAAGCGATTATGAATTTTTCCGATGTAGGGAATTTGTAGCATGATTTAATAATTTGAAATTAATTAATGTTAAGGCTTGCCAATTCAAGGTGTGAAACCGGTTTTTGTGGCAAGATATATTTTGTACTTTGATTGTTTACAATATTTGCATGTACCTGATACAAGTCGCGGATGTTTTCGGTAGTAAAAACTTCGTTTCCTCCGGTAGCAAATATTTCCCCCTCGTTGAGCATCACAATCTGGTCGCAGTATTGGGCGGCGAGGTTCAGATCGTGGACGGCAATAACCACCGTCATATTTTTGCGTGCCAGCGTTTGCAATATCGTCATCACCTCCAGTTGATGCTTCATGTCGAGGTTGGCGGTAGGCTCGTCGAGTAGCAATATTTCAGGCTCCTGCACCAAGGCTCTACCGGTCAAAACGCGCTGCTTCTGTCCGCCGCTCAGTTCGTTAAGGTAGCTCGAGGCGAGGCTTTCCAGGTCGAGTTGCTCCATAACTTTAGCTACAATTTTGTAGTCATTTCGTGCAGGAGCCCAGCCGATGTAGGGTTTTCGCCCCATGAGGAGGGTGTCGAAAACGGTGGTCGAAAAAATGCTCTGCTGCTGCTGTGGCACATAGGCCATAAGCCGGGCGCGGGCAATAGACGAAAGATGAACCAGGTCTGTGTCGTTGATTTGGATTTGCCCGGCTTTAACAGGCAAGATGCCATCAATGCACTTTATCAGTGTGCTTTTCCCCGAACCATTGGGGCCGATGAGTGCGGTGAGCCTGCCTGTTTCAATATTAAGATTAAGTTGCTTTAGCACCTTTTTTTTGTGATAGGCAAAGTCGAGATTCTTGATTTTAATTTTTACCAATGATTCCTCCTTTTTTGAATTAATAAAAAAAGAAATAGCGGTGCTCCGATAAATGAGGTGAGGATACCCACGGGCAAGACGATGGGAGCGATGATGGTGCGTGCGATAGTATCGGAAACCAAAAGAAATACCGCTCCAAAAATTGCCGATGCCGGGATAAGATATCGTTCATCGGAGCCAATCACCGAGCGCACAATATGCGGCACCACCAGTCCCACAAAGGCGATGATGCCAAAAAATGAAACTGCGATGGCGGTAGATAACGAAGCAACCAACATGCCCCACACCCTTACTTTTTGCACATTTACGCCCAGGCTTTTGGCCGTTTCATCACCCGCATCCAGGGCGTTGTAGTTCCATCGATGGTAAATAAAAAACAGCAGGGCAGGAATTACCACTAAACCCATCATCCTGAATTCCGGCCAGCCGCCGCGTCCCAGATCACCAAAGGTCCAGAAAACAATGGCAGAGATTTCCACATCATCGGCAAAAAACTGCAGTGCTGTGGTGCCTGCCGTAAAAAGGGATCCTACCATGATACCTGTCAATATTATGGTTTCTGGGCTGGCATCGCGCATACGCATCATCAGCAAAATGATGAATGTGGCCACCAGGCTGGCGGCGAAAGCGAACAATGCGATAAGGTAGGGTTTGTCGATAAGCACAGCATCGGCAGGGCTGCTGTTGGCACTTCCGGCACCAAAAAATATTACCGATACCGCAGCCCCAAAAGCGGCAGCGTTGGAGATGCCCAGGGTAAAAGGCGAACCCAGCGGATTGCGCAAAATACTTTGCATGGCGGCACCGGCAACGGCCAAAGCCATGCCTGCCAGCACTGCCGACAAGACCCGGGGCAGCCGGATATTCCAAATTATCTGGTGGGTCATCTCATTGCTTTCGCCATAAAATACAGCCAGGATGTTGGAGGAAGATAAATCAGCCGTCCCGCGCCAAAGCCCCGTTAGCATAAACACTACAAGCATAAGTAAGCCGGAGATTAGGAAAACCCGCTTTCTGAAACGCTGTTTTTTATAAACTTCGAAGGCTGTGGTCATTTTACTGTAGTGGATTTTTCCTGCATTTTCAATTTTTGGCATGGGCCAAATTTTTCGATCATCGCATCATAAGCCTGACCTCCCAGGATGTTAGCATAAATTTCGCGGGCTTTTTGTTCGGGGTCAATATCTTTAAACTGTTCGGGGTAGAGCCATTTCCCAATAAAATAACTATTTACCAAAATGGTGGAGTAATTGGTGGTGTACCAGTTGTAGGGCAAAACGGTGTATGTTTTATTCTCGTCCACCGCGTCCAGCAGATGTATCCACGGCTCATCGAGCATGTTGCCGCCGTAGGTCGTGCTCGACATATCCAAAAAGATGTACTCCGGGTTCCACTCGATCAGTTGCTCGGGGTCGATAAAGGCATTGATCATATTGTCGCGGGGCGAGGTCATTACTGCCGGAAGAGAAGCAGCAACATTTTGGATATTTAAAAAGCGAAAGGAGGGATAGCGCGGTTCGGTAGAGGTAATGCCGTGCGAGCCACGATAAGAAATGCCGCCAATGTAGGCCTGAGGGGCTTTGCCCGTTGAATCATTTTGGCTTCTATGCTTGAGGTCGGCGATGGTTTCGCGGATGTAGGTGCTAAGAAATTCGGCGCGGGCTTCGCGGTCCAGGATTTTTCCCAGAAAGCGTAAGGCTCCAAAAACAGTTTCTATCTCATCATCAAAGTTACCATAGTTTATTGCCAATACCGGAATACCTGTCCGGGCTTGCAGGCGATCGGCCTCTGAAGCAGTGTAATAGCTTACGAAGATAAGATCGGGAGCCATGGCTGTGAGTAGTTCAGGATCCGGATTGTTGCCCATGCCAATCACGGGTTTTTCGGTAAGCTGTGGATTAGCATACAAATAAGGAACTTGTCGGCGCGTTTCGTTGTATTCGATCCCGCACACCAAATCGGTGGCTTCCATCCAGGTTACCAGGCGCAGCATTCCGGCGTTAAGTGCAACAATTCTTTCGACTTTTACGGGGATATTTACCTTACGCCCCAGCATATCGGTAGCTTCACTGCTTGATTTTTTGCTTTTGTCAGGCGCATTTCCACAGCCACACAGCGTGAATAAGATAAAAAACGAAAAAGCTAAATATTTAGAATTATCATAAAACATGTGCAATCATTTTGTTTAATTTTTGATTTTTCTATACCTTATTAATAGGACATCCTAAAAAGTGTCTGTTCGTAAAGTCGATTTTCTTTTTTGATTTAAGATTGATCCCGCATGTGTGGGAATTGGAGATTTTAGATTGTGCTGAATATCATCAATATCTTAAATCTAAAATCATAAATCTGAAATCGTATATTTTTCTAACTGTTACTTTAAAGACAGATACTATTTAACTGCAGGCACTCATTACCAGTTTCCCATGTTTAATGCCCTTGAGTGCGATCAGGCGGTCAGCCAAAAGCGTAAGCTCGCCGGCCTGGCCTTTAACAGCGATGGTTTCGAGGCAATTATAATGATCCAGGTGGACATGCTGTACCGACAGGATCAGGTCGTGATAATCGTGCTGGATGTCGGTGGACTTGGTTTGAAGATCCTTTTTGTGATGATCGTAAACAATAACGATGGCACCGGCAACTTCCTGGTTTTCATCCCATTTTTCTTCCACCTTCGATTGCGAAACCAAAAAGCGGATGGCTTGCGAGCGGTTGGGGAATTGTTTACGTTCTACTATTTTATCCAGGTCATCCAACAAATGATCTTCCAGGGAAACGCCAAATCTTTTTAAACTCATCGTAACACCATTTTTAAATTCGTGCCACAAAAGTAAACGCTCTTAGCTAAAAACAAGCTGAATAATTAAAATTTAGAATGGGTTTAATTAGCGAAAATAAAAGATTTGTTATTTACCTTTATTTGGTAATTTTAAATGTTGTTCTATCTTTGCACCCTCAAAAAATCAGGGTATTATCTAAGTTATTAATATTCAAAATTCTAACACACATGCAAAATAAAGGATTTATTAAATTTATTGCCATCCTGTTTGCTTTAGTATGTCTTTTCCACTTATCGTTTACCTACGTCACATCACGGGTTGAGAACAAGGCGGATGAATATGCTCATAATGCAGAAACAGATCGACTTGTCGAAATTTTGGCTGATGACGATGTAGCGCACACGCGATTTGTGTATGATTCGATTGCCAAATCACGCAAAAATTATTACCTCGATTCGATGGCGAATGAGGTAGTTTACAATATCGGGATTCGGAAATACACCTTTAAAGAGGTGCGCGAGCGCGAATTGAACCTTGGCCTTGACCTTAAAGGTGGTATGAACGTAACCCTTGAGGTTTCGGTTGTGGACATTATTCGCGGGCTTTCGCAGAACAATCAGAACCCTATTTTCCAGCAGGCACTTGCCCTGGCTAAGGAAAAACAAAAAAACAGCCAGGAAGATTTTGTTACCCTGTTTGGCCAGTCCATCAACGAAATTGACCCCAATTTTTCGCTGGGTTCTATCTTTATGGCTGAATTTAAAGAACAGCTCGATTTCAATTCTACCAACGATGAGGTGCTCGCAGTTATTCGCACCGAAACCGAAGCTGCAATCGACCGTACCTTTAACATTTTGCGTACTCGTATCGACCGTTTTGGTGTAGCCCAGCCTAATATCCAAAAGCTGCAGACCGCCGGACGTATTTTAGTAGAGTTGCCTGGGATCAAAGAGCCGGCTCGTGTGCGTAAACTCCTGCAGGGTACTGCCCAACTGGAGTTTTTTGAAACTTATAAATTTAGTGAGGTTCAGCAATTTTTTGGCTCTGCCAATGCAAAGCTCGTTGACATCCTAAAGGCGGATAACCTTTTGGAGGATATCACCGAAGATAGCCCGCTGACTGAAGAAGGCAAAGCTGAGGGTGATGAGACTGTGGTTGAAACTACCGAAACCGAAGTAGCAGAAGCCGATTCAACCGAATTGGATCTTATCGAACAAATCCAACAAGACAGTGCTACCATTGATGCTGGCGCACGCAACGAAGAGTTTGCCCGCAACAATCCGCTCTATGCCTATCTTACTCCCAATTTTTTCCGCGATGAAAATGGAAACGTACAAGCCGGACAGAGTGCAACCGTTGGTTTTGCTGCCATAAAAGATACAGCCATGGTAAACAGCCTTTTGCGCAAAGCAAAAGATGTGTTGCCCCGCGATATGAAATTAGCCTGGAGTATCAAAGAATCCCAGCAAATACCCGGTCAGCACGAGCTTTACGCGCTTAAATTAACCCGCGATGGTGGTGCAATTTTGGGTGGCGATGTAATTGTGGATGCCCGTCAAAATTACGATCAATCCAACCGCGTGGTGGTGGACATGACCATGAACTCGGATGGTGCACGTTCATGGAAACGGATAACCGGCGATAACATTGGCAATCAAGTGGCTATTGTACTTGATGGTTATGTTTATTCGGCACCTAATGTAAGCGATGAAATCCCAACCGGACGTTCGCAGATTTCGGGTGGTTTTGATATTCCTGAAGCGCAAGACCTTGCCAACATTCTTAAAGCTGGTAAACTACCAGCACCGGCTCGCATTGTTGAAGAAGCCGTGGTAGGACCTTCGCTGGGTAAAGTAGCTATTAGCGATGGTTTGATGTCGTTTATCATCGCCTTTGTGCTGGTGCTGCTGTATATGCTTTTGTATTACAACAAAGCCGGTTGGGTTGCCGACCTTGCGCTGCTTACCAATATTTTGTTCATCTTTGGTGTACTTGCCTCGATGGGTGCTGTGCTCACCTTGCCCGGTATTGCAGGTATTGTGCTTACCCTGGGTATGGCAGTGGATGCCAACGTAATTATTTACGAACGTATCAAAGAGGAGGTGCGTGCCGGCAAGGGAATGCGCCTGGCCATTAACGATGGATACAAAAACGCCTACTCCGCTATTATCGATGGTAACGTTACTACCCTGCTTACGGGTATTGTGCTGTTTACCTTTGGTTCAGGGCCGGTTCAGGGTTTTGCTACCACACTTATCATTGGTATTATCTCCTCCTTGTTTTCTGCAATTTTTATCTCACGACTGGTTTTCAACTGGTACCTGTCGAAAAACAAGACTATTGTTTTCGGAAATAAGTTCACCAATAATATGCTTGCCAATGCCAACTACAACTTCCTGGGAATGCGTAAGAAGGCATATATCTTCTCAGCCATAATCATTGTTTTGGGTGTAACTTCTTTGGCTATGCGGGGTCTTAATTTTGGTGTTGATTTTTCGGGTGGACGTACTTACGTTATTCGTTTCGACCAGCCAGTATCACCCAATGCTTTAAGAAATGCCCTTAACGAGTCGCTTCAGCAACCTGAGGTAAAAACCTTTGGTCCCAGCTCGCAGGTAAAAATAACTACCAAATTTGAAATTGATAATGATGATCCTTCTGTGGATTCAATTGTTCAAAGCAAATTGTTCGAGGGCCTCAAACCCTTCTACCTCGATCAGGGACTTTCGTACAGGAACTTTACCGCTGATACCGAAGAAGATAAACTAATTGGTATTTTAAGCTCGCAAAAAGTAGGGCCTACTATCGCCGATGATATCCGTAATCGCGCCTACATGGCGGTATTGTTTGCCCTAATCGTCATCTTTATTTACATTGCTATCCGTTTCAAAAAATGGCAATATGGTTTGTCGGGAGTTATTGCCCTGGCACACGATAGCCTGATCACCATCAGTCTTTTCTCGATATTCTACAATGTTTTGCCCTTTAATCTTGAAATAGACCAGGCATTTATTGCGGCTATTTTGACCATTATCGGGTATTCGATCAATGACACCGTTATTATCTTCGACCGTATCCGTGAATATGTGGGCTTGCATCCCAAACGAAAACTGGAAGACAATATCAACTATGGGCTAAACAGCACCCTGGCTCGTACCATCAATACTTCGGGTACTACGCTGCTGGTATTGCTCATCATCTTCATCTTTGGTGGCGAGGTAATTCGTGGTTTTACCTTTGCACTGCTGGCCGGCATCCTTATAGGTACCTACTCATCGCTATTTGTGGCCAGCCCCATTGCTTACGACCTGCTTACTGCCGGTGGTAAAAAAGATGTAGAGAAAATTACGGTAAAAAAAGGGAAAAAATAATTTCTTTGGATTAATAATATTTTGAAGTCCCATCCATTATTCAAATTTGGATGGGACTTTTTTTTATTTTTGCATGGTCGGTATTTTCCGAACATTATAAATTAATAGAATTAAAGTTGACATTAGCTTTCTTTAATATCAGTGGTGGCGAAATTTTCATCATTATGCTTGTGGTTTTTTTGGTTTTCGGACCGGATAAAATTCCTGAAATTGCGCGTTGGATTGGCAAAGGGGTAGGAGAAGTGAAAAAGGCTACCAGCGAAATCAGGGATGAGATAAGCCGGGAAACCGAGGACATAAAAAAACATACCGACCAAATAAAGTCGGACTTGCGCTTGGACGATTCCCTGGCAACAAAAAATAATGCTAAGCCTGATGATGTGGATAAAATCAAACCGGAAAATAATCCCTCCATTAAGCCAAAAGAACCGCATCTCTGAGCATTGTAACTAATAAAAAGGAAAGGCCGTGATGAAAAAACGAAATACTAAAGCAAATCAAGCATCGTTTACCCTTCAATTTTGTGGATATTTACCGGACATAAAATAGTAAACCTCAATAATAATTTTCAACTTCCCAAAGGCATCATGAAATCCAAGACCCAACCATATTTCGCCCTGCTACTCCCTTTTATTTTTGTACTTTTTATCAGCGATTTGTCAGCACAGAATCGGCGTACCGAAGCCGCTGATTCGGATTTTGAAAATCTGCGCTACTCCCTGGCTATTCCCAAATACAAAAAGGCTTATTCGCGCGTGAAGGGCAACAAGATGGAGAAAAACAGGATTACCTATCAGATGGCCGAATGCTACCGTCTTACCAACGAACCCAAACGTTCGGAAGCCTATTATAAACGGCTGGTACGAGCCAATTACGATCGTACCGAGCCGGATGTTTTGTTAAAGCTGGCCGATGCGCAACGCGCCAATGGCAAGTACGAAGAAGCCCTGGAAAATTATACCACCTACATCGAACGCGAGCCTGGTGACCCATTGGGGAAAGTTGGACTGCGCTCGTGCGGGCTTGCCTTAGAATGGCAGGAAAACCCGGCGAATTTTGAAATCGAGAAACTAAAACGAACCAACTCGCGCGAGGATGACTTTTCGCCGGCCTACTCCGAACCTACCGCCAACGCCATCATTTTTACCTCGGCCCGTGAGGGTTCAACAGGAAAAAAAGATGACGAATGGACGGGCATGAGTTTTACGGATTTGTATTACACCAAACAGGATAAAAAAATGGACTGGAGTAATCCGGTTCCTGCCGATGAAACGGAAGTGGTGAATACCGAAGCCAATGAGGGGCAGCCCTCCTTTAACGGGAATTTTGGCAAGATGTATTTTACCCGCTGTGGCAAAGATAATGCTACCGTTAACGGCTGCCAGATTTACGTTTCGCAAAAGCAGGGACGGGGCTGGGGCGAGCCACGAAAATTGGAACTGGGCGGCGACAGCACTGCTGTGTTTGGCCATCCTGCCGTTAGCCCCGATGAATCGTTCTTAATTTTTTCTTCACCCAAAACCGGCGGTGCCGGCGGAAAAGATTTATGGATAGCTACGGCAAAAGAAGGAGGTAGTGCTTTTTCTACACCCCGCAATCTGGGTAAGGTAATCAATACCAAGGGCGATGAGGTTTTTCCTTCCCTTCGTGGCGATTCGGTTCTTTATTTTGCTTCCAACGGCCATCCCGGAATGGGCGGATTGGATATTTTTAAGTCGGTGCGCCAGGAGGACGATAGCTGGAGCGAACCTATAAATATGCGCCCGCCGCTCAACACCAATTACGACGACTTTGGCATTACCTGGCATCCTGATGGCATGGAGCAGGGCTTCTTTTCGTCCAACCGGCGCGGAGGTCGTGGTGGCGATGATATCTGGTTTTTTATCAATCCGCCAAAATTATATGCCCTTAGCGGAAAAGTGCTCGATAATAGCAACCTCCAGCCAGTCGAAAATGCCGAAGTAAGCCTGGTAAGCTCGGATGGAACCACCCTTTCCACCAAAACCAATTCGGTGGGTTATTACGAGTTTACCGATGACCAGGTAAAGCCTAATACTACCTTCGAAATCATGGTGGCCAAGGATAGCTTTTTTAATGATAAAAATATGGAGACCACCGTGGGTTTGGAAGCTAGTAAGGATTTCGAGATGGATTTTATGCTCGATCCCATCCCGGATGAACCCATCGTTTTGCCCGAAATTCTTTACGACCTCGGAAAATGGGAACTTAAACCGCAGTTTCAGGATTCGCTACAAGGACTGATAGAAACCCTGGATGCCAACGAAACCATTGTAGTGGAAATCGCTTCACACACCGATAGCCGCGACTCGGACGAACGCAACGACATCCTGTCGCAAAAACGAGCTGAATCTGTGGTTGATTATCTTATTCTGCGTGGCATCGACCCCGAGCGGATGCTGGCCAAAGGTTACGGCGAAAGAGTGCCTTTTAAACTCAATAAAAATGTTGAGCGTGGCGGAATAGAGTTTGAAATGGCCATGGTTTTAAATGAAGCCTTTATCGATTCGCTGCCTACCCTGGAAGCCAAAGAAGCTGCCCACGAGATGAACCGTCGTACCGAGTTTTCTATTGTGAGCAAAGATTTTGTACCTAAACCCAAAATTAGAACCGATCTGACGAATAAAAATATCGAGGTTGTAGTAAATCCCGAAGAACAAATACTCGACTATACGCTAACTCCTCGAGGACTTATCCAGGCCAATTGCATCGTGGATGGTTTTACGCTTACCTTTATCTACGACCGCCGCACCATCCGCCCCACCATTTCGCTGGGTAGTGCCTTGCGACTGCTCAAAGAAGGAGCCATCGACAAAAATAGCTTCCAGGGCGACCCCGAGCAGATTTTGGGTTACGGAACCATTGCCAACCGTGCCATTTTCAAAGTGGAAACCCTGCGCATCGCCGGTATGACTTTGCCTGATGTCGAAATACAAGTGGACCACAAGCTGCAGTCGCAGATGATGATTGGCGAAATGACGCTAAGCGAATTTGGTAATTTTGAAATTGATGAGGAGAAAAAGCAGATTATTTTCGACTAAAGCCGGAATCCTATTTTAATGATCGCGCTTGTACAGCCACTCGGCATAACTGGTCAAGTCATTTTTACGTTGGGTATCTGCATTCAATTTTTTCATTAGCTCCAGCGACTTCCCAAAGTATTTTTCCATCTCGGCGGTGATGTGCTTTTTAATTTCATATTTAGCATACAGATGCAATACCTGTTTGATCTTTTCTCCGCTGTCTATCTCATTTCTTGCAAAATAGTCCAGTAGTTGTTTGCGATCTTCTTCATTGGCAAGTTCCTGGCATTTTAGGTAGAGCCAGGTTTTTTTGTTGGCTGCAATGTCGCCGCCAATGCTTTTCCCAAATTTCTCAAAATCTCCAAAGGCATCCAAATAATCGTCTTTTAACTGAAAAGCCATGCCGATATTTACCCCAAAATCATAAATCAACTGCGCTTGTTGCTCCCCGGCATCGGCGCATATAGCCCCAATTTTAAGGCTGGCTCCCAGTAGCACTGCAGTTTTTAGCTTTATCATTTTCAGATATTCAGGAATACTAACACCTGGTATTTTCTCAAAATCCATATCGTACTGCTGGCCTTCACAAACTTCGATGGCCGTTTGGCTAAAGACGTTAAGGATTTCGCTTATGTTTTTTATACCCGGGCTAGTATGTATTTGGCGATAAGCCAAAGCCAGCATAGTGTCGCCCGAGAGTATGGCGGCATTAGCATTCCATTTTTTATGCACGGTTTCCATGCCTCTTCGTGTGGGTGCTTCGTCCATGATATCATCGTGCAACAAGGTGAAGTTGTGAAATATTTCGAGGCCACAGGCCGCAGGCAGAGCTGCTTTGGTGTTGCCGCCAAACAAGTCGCAGGCTGCCAGGGTAAGCACCGGGCGCAGGCGTTTTCCGCCCAGCGACAAAATGTAGGCGATGGGTTCGTAAAGCCCCTGGGGATTGTCTTTCAAATCCAAGTTAAGCAAGGTCGCCTCAATCTGCGCCTTGTACTGTGCGTATTTTTCCATAATTGCTAAAAGTAGGAGACCAAAAAGTGGAGTTTTACTTTTTAATCAGATCCATAAGATAGGTGCCATAGCCACTTTTGAGCAGTGGCTGGGCAATTTTTTCGAGTTGAGCGGCATCGATAAACTTCATGCGGTAGGCAATTTCTTCGATACAACCAATCTTTAATCCCTGGCGGTGTTCGATAACCTCAACGTATTGCGAAGCCTGAAGCAGTGAAGTGAAGGTGCCGGTGTCGAGCCAGGCAATACCACGACTCAAAATACCTACGTTAAGTTTGCCTTGCTCCAGATAATAGCGGTTTACATCGGTAATTTCGTATTCGCCACGGGCACTGGGTTTTATGTTTTTGGCCACTTCAACCACCGAATTATCATAATAATACAAACCTGGTACGGCAAAGTTAGACTTAGGCCTGGCTGGTTTTTCTTCGATGGAGATAGCGCGTTGGTTCTCGTCAAATTCTACCACGCCGTAGCGTTGTGGATCCGATACGTGATAGGCAAAAACAACCCCACCTGTGGGATCATTGTTTTCCTGTAAAATTGTTTGCAGCCCTGAGCCGTAAAAAATATTATCGCCCAGAATGAGGGCGACTTTCTCGTGGCCAATATGTTCTTCGCCCAGCACAAAGGCCTGCGCCAGCCCATTGGGCACGTGCTGCACCTTGTACGAAAAATTACAACCGATGCGCGAGCCATCGCCCAGCAGTTTCTCGAAGTTGGGCAGATCTTCCGGTGTGGAAATGATGAGGATGTCGCGAATGCCCGACATCATCAGCACCGACAGGGGGTAATAAATCATGGGCTTGTCGTAGATGGGCATCATTTGCTTGCTCATGGCAAGGGTTAAGGGATGCAGCCTTGTTCCGGCTCCGCCGGCTAAAATTATTCCTTTCATAATGTTATCTTTTTATAAATAAACTTTTTGTTATCTAATCAAAAATTTTAATCAAAACGATCAGGCATGGCCACGATAGTCGATACCTTCGATTTCGAGTTCATCCAATTCAATATCAATTTCCTCATCAAATATTTCGAGAAAAGGCTCAGAGAAGCGTTTGGTGGTGATGCGTTTGTCGAGCGTTAGCAATAGCGAGGGAAGCAGGAATAGATTGGAGAGCAGCGCAACAACAAGCGTAAACGCAATTAAATATCCCAAAGCCTCGGTACCCCCAAACGATGAGAGCGTGAAGATGATAAATCCAAAAAACAAAACCACCGAAGAGTAGATCATGCTAAAGCCGGTTTCGCTCAGGGCTTTGATGACGGAAGTTTTGATATTCCAGTCGTTGAGCTTTAGTTGCAGACGGTAACGCGACAAAAAGTGAATGGCGTTGTCCACCGAAATACCCAATGCTATCGAGAAAATTAAAATCGTGGATGGTTTCACAGATATAGCCAGAAATCCCATCATGGCGGCAGTCATAATTTGGGGGATAAGATTGGGAGCCATGCTTATGAGCACCATCCGTGCCGACGAAAAGAGCATGGCCATGAGTATGCTAATGACCACCAATGCAAGCAGGAGACTCATCAGCAGATTTTTCACCAAATAATCGGTGCCTTTGAGATAAACCACGCTAGTGCCGGTAATTTGCACATCATAGCGGTCGGGCGGGAAAATGGAATCGATTTTTGGACGCAGCTCATCTTTGATGCGTTGTATTTCGCTGGTGCCGATATTAGCCATCTGCACGCTGATGCGCGTTATTTGCATATTAGTATCCACAAACGAATTGATGATGGTGCGCTGGTTGCCTTCCATTCGGGGCACGTACTGCATAATGAAGTTTTTTTCCTGATTATTGGGCAGGCTGTACATGTCTTCTCTGCCGCCATAAAAAGCTTGTTTTGCAAACTTCACTACCTCGGCCACCGAAACCGGTTTAGATAATTCGGGATACTCGCCCAGCACAACCTGCAGTTCCTCGATGCGCTCAAGGGTAGAAAGTTTGAGCACACCCTTGGGTTTTTTGGTGTCGATCGAAATTTCGAGCGGCATCACCCCATTGATGTTGCGTTCAAAAAACTCAAGGTCGGTGTAGAGCTTGTCCCGTTTGGGAATATCGTCCACAATGCGACCAGTGGTTTTTAGCTTGGAAATCCCAAAAAATCCGATAAGCACCAGGGTGATGGCGATAATGTAAATGGCAGTCCGTCTATTTTGTACCACAAACACAATTTTATTTACCATGGTGGTAACCAGGCCTTTTTCGAGGTGTGCGGTGTGTTTGAGATGTGGCGTTTTAAGAAAGCTAAAAAAGATTGGAATTAAAAAAAGCGTCAGAATGTAGGCGATCATAATGCTGAGGGAAGCCACAATTCCAAACTCAACGAGCATTTGGTTGCCGGTGATAATGAAGGCAGCAAAACCTGCGGCGGTAGTCATATTGGTGAGCAGGTTGGCATTGCCAATAAACATCACTACGCGGGTTAGTGCTTTGATTTTGTTGCCATGACGAATAATCTCAGCATGAAACTTATTAAGCAGGAAAATGCTGTTTTCCACCACGATTACAATGAGCAAGGGTGGCAAAATTCCGGTAAGGATAGTTATTTTGTAGTTGAACAAAACGATGAGTCCAAGCACAAAAATCACTGCAAAGATCACGATGATCATGGTAGCAGCAACGATCTTCCAGTTTTTGAAAAAGATAAGCAGGATGATCGATGCAATAATCAGCGAGAGAATAGTAAAGAGCTTGAGTTCGTTTTCAATTTTTTTGGCGGTGATGGTGCGGATGAAAGGCAGTCCCGAATAGTGCATCTCTACACCAAACCTTTCGCCAAAGGCGTTGCCAATATCGCGCAGCTCAAATATTAATCCTACCCGTGCTTTGGTATTCAATATTTCCTTGTCCAGGGTAACGGCCATCATGGTGAAGCCAGTTTTGGAATTGTAGAGTTTTTCTTCGTAAAACGGAAGCGAAAACACAAATTGCATCACACTGTCAAGCTCGGCCTGGGTGGTGGGTGGAGCAGAAAAAACAGGCAGAAAATCAAACTTTTTAAGCGAATCATTTTTATTCAGATAATAAAGCCGCGAAAGGGAAAGCACGCCTTCAACGCCTTCTACTTCCTGCAATTGTTCGGTAAGTTTGTACCATGCGTTAAATTCGTCCAGCTCAAAAATATTCGAATCCTGCACCCCGATGAACATCACGCTGCCATCCTCGCCAAAGGTGTCTTTAAATTCCTGGTAAATAACGCTGGCAGTATCGGAAGCCGGAAGCATCTGTGCCAGTTCGTACGACATGCTTACCTGGCGCGCCTGCCAGCCCATAAATAAAACTAAAATCAGTATTATCGAAAGGTTCCAGTATCTTCTTCTTAAAATCAGCCCTGCTAAATAAGTCCACATCGGATTTGAATATTTGGTATTAAAATTGCTTTTAAACGCATTATTTTTATCAAAAAAAGACCTCGAAAGTAGAATTTAAATTGCTAACAGAAAAATTAATTTAAAAATGAGATTCCAACAATTTACTACCAAAGCCCTGTTCAGCCTCCTAATTTTGATGGCTGCTCTTTTTTTTACGAGCGCGTGTACTTCTACCAAGCCTGGTCATCAGCAGCATAAGGCTGATTTTTCTGTTAAAACCCTTGCAGCCTCAGTTAGCCAAAATCCTGATGAAGCCAACATTAACCAGCTTAAAAATGCCTACAACGAAGCCAATGCCAACGACATTGCTAAAATCCAGGAATTGAAAATATCAGGGCAGCCCGATATTTGGGAAACGGTGTACCACCGCTATACGGCGATGCAAGAACGGCAAGAAATTGTTGGACAATTGCCGGGCGAAATTCGCGAGCACTTGGCTTACAAGCCCAATAATTATAAAAGTGACCTTCAGTATGCACGCGAAAAGACAGCAGCCTATTATTACGCCCTGGCCGAAAAGAAATTTCAGGATTCCAGTTTCAAGGAGCAAAATCAGGGCTATCAGTGTTTGCTCAAAATTCAGGAAATCTATCCCGGATTCAGGGATGTGCAAAAACGGGTGGCAGAATACAAGGCCGCCATGCCCGAAATCTTTAGCTATGAGATTATAAACAATTACCCCAACACTTTGCCACCCGGTGTACGTGCCGGCCTCGAAAACATCGACCTGGCCATGTTTGATAGTCCCAAATATCGCTTTAGCAATCAGGAGGCTATGCCCTTAAATAGTCATTACAAAATTCAGCTTATTATTAAGGATATTAAAATTCAGCCTGAGAAAAAAGGCGAGCTGGCCTTTACCGAAACGGTGAAAATTCAGGACGGCCTTGCTTATCAGCTTGATAGCGAGGGCGATTTTGCTTTGGATGAAAGTGGCAACAAAATCGAAGTCCCGAAACTGAAAACCCTGGTTTGTTATGTTAATCAATACAAGCAGGAAAAAAGCATTTTGATGCTGGGCGAATTTAGGATTATTGATGCTGAATCTTTAAAGCCTATTGCAAAGCAAAGGGCCAAGGGAGAATCCGAATTCACTAATGTTTATGCAAAATTCAAAGGCGACCTGGATGCCTTAAGTCCTGAAAGTTTTAAGCTGGTGGGCAGCAAAGAGGAGGATTATCCCTCGGATGAAAATATGATTATGCACGCCGGCGAAAGGTTTGCGCAGGATGCGGTACTCAAAGTTTTAAGATTGCTTGAAGATAAGAAGTAGGGGCGGTTTTTAATTAGTGCCAGTCTTTAAAGTAAGGAATTTGAATTATGAATTGCCTCGCCCTTTAGGGCGGGGATTTAATTGGAAGGATGAAAAACGCGATTCCGCAACGCCGCAGGCGTTGCGGAATCGCGGAGGGCTAATGGCAAGTTTCTTTTTCCCTGGGTTAAAACCCAGGGAAATTCAAAGAAATCTACTTTATGAGCAGATACTAATTTAGCCTTCGGCGAATTTTACTATTGCAATCAATCAGACAAACACCAGTTCAATTTCCCTTAACTTTGCGCGGGTGAAATCCTGCGCTTTTTATATTTGAAATTGCAGGATTGCCCATCGAAAATTATTTAATTTACTGTTTGAAATTTTATAAAAACATGACTGCTCCAAAAGTGCTTTTTATCGATACTGCCCACCCTGTGCTCGAAGAAGAATTGACAAGAATGGGCTACATCTGCGAATATTTTGAAGGATACGACAGGGCTGATTATGCCCGCATTATTGATAGCTATGAGGGAATTATCATAAGGGGAAAGATAAAGCTGGATGCGGAAATACTGGCCAAAGCCAGCCGCCTGAAATTTATTGGCAGGGTAGGAGCGGGGATGGAAAATATTGATGTGGATTATGCCGAAGCGCATGGCATTGCCTGCATCAATGCTCCCGAAGGCAATCGCGACGCCGTGGGCGAACATGCCCTGGGAATGTTGCTGATGCTGATGAACCATCTGCGCAAGGCTGACACCGAAGTACGCGAAGGAATCTGGCTTCGCGCCGAAAATCGGGGTACCGAAATCAAGGGGAAAACCGTGGCCATAATTGGCTATGGAAATATGGGCAGTGCTTTTGCTCGTCGGCTCAAAGGTTTTGATTGCCGCGTAATTGCTTATGATAAATACAAGCGCAACTACTCCGATGATTTTGTGGAAGAATCGAATATGGAAACTATCTTTGCCGAAGCGGACATAGTGAGCCTGCACGTGCCGCTCACTGCCGAAACCACTTTTTTGGTGGATGATGCCTACCTAAGCAAATTCCAAAAAAATATATTTTTGATTAACACTGCTCGTGGGCAGGTGGTGAAAACCGCTGACTTGGTAAAAAACATGAAAAGCGGAAAAGTGCCCGGTGCAGCCCTGGACGTTTTGGAATACGAAAAACTCTCGTTCGAAGGCATCGACAGTTCCACGCTTCCAGATGATTTTCGTTATCTAATCCAATCCAACCGTGTGGTACTCTCACCTCACATCGCCGGCTGGACACATGAATCGCATTACAAGCTGGCCAAAACCATCGCTGACAAGGTGAAAGAACGGTTTACACAATCTTAATCTTTTCCCAGTTCAGGATTTTATAAAAATCGTATTCTTCAGGATTTTCGAGTAGCATCTTTGCGGCTTCGTAATCTTCTTCCATAATGTATTGGTGGTTGAAACTGTAAACCATCTGTGCTTTCTCGGAGTTGATATTTACTAAGCGTGGCCTTACTTTTCCATTTTCATCTTCCACATCTTTCAGATACAGCGGCTTGATGTCGCCTTTGGGGTCGGCGGTAACCATGCAGCCGGTGACACCCTGGTCGAATAGTTTTTTAACGCCCATGCCAAGCAAAGCGCAATACAAGAGGTCGAAACCTACGGGCTGAACACAGCGTAATTCGTAGCCTATTTCCACAGGACGGCTCTTTATTTTTATACCGAGGCGTTTCAGTTCGCGCTGCACCAGGATGTTAAAAATATGGGCCTTGCTCACGTTGCCCAGCTCGGGGTGGCCGTGCTCATCGTAGGTAAAATTGATGCCGGTAGATTCGATTTCGGCATCCGACATAAAGTGAAATACACCTTCGCTAATCATTACCGCGCCGTAGGAAATCCCCAGGAGTGCTCTTTTTACCATAGCCGAGATGATTAGCAACACGATTTTGCGGATGGTGATGGGCGTTTTGTTGAACATCTCGGGGATAATAATCATGGGGTAGTGGCAGGCGGCACCAATGCCGAAGGCCAGGTGTCCGGCTTCGCGGCCCATGGCGGCTACCACAAACCAGTTTCCGCTGGTGCGGGCATCTTCATAAACGGTTTGTGCAATACGCACGCCTTCCTGCTTGGCCGATTCGTAGCCAAAGGTTTGCGAGCCTTCGGGCAGGGGCAGGTCGTTGTCGATGGTTTTGGGTACGTGGATGTTTTGCAGCTTCACCTCATTCTCGGCCAGGAATTTCGAGATGCGGTTGGCCGTCGATGCCGTATCATCACCACCGATGGTAACCAGCAATTTTACATTATTATTAATAAAAAAGTCGGTCGAGAATTCTTCATCCTTGGGTTTGTATCGGCTCATTTGCAAGGCCGAACCTCCCATTTTATGAATTTTGTCGGCCTGTTCAAAGTCGATGTACTCCATCTTTGGACTTTTGGCAAAAAGGCTTTTGTAGCCCTCGTGCAGCCCGATAACGTTGTATCCGCTTTGCAGGAAAACCTTGGCTATGGTTCCAATTACTGTATTTATTCCGGGGGCTGGTCCGCCACCTGCGAGGATTGCTATTGCATCTTTCATTTTATATAATTATTTTTTAATTTTCAATTTATTTTAAGATTGAGATGAAGGAGAAAGAAATTTTATCCTCTAAATACTCTGATTTGATCTTCGATCACTTTAATTTTATTCTCAGCATCTGCCTGCTTCTGTTTTTCTTTTTCAACCACATCCGCAGGTGCTCCACTTACAAAACGTTCGTTCGAAAGCTTTTTTGAAACGCCCATCAGGAAGCCCCGGGTGTATTTCAGGTCTTCCTCCAGTTTTACAATTTCAGCTTCCACATCTATGGTTTCGCCCAGTGGAATATAAAACTCTGTGGATTTGACCATGAACGATTGGGCACCCTCCACTTTTTCTTCCACATAATTTATCGCTGAAAGGTTGCAGAGTTTTGATACCAGGCCATCGAAAGTAGTATCCGGCTGTTCCTCGTGATTTTTCTTAACGAAGAAATCGAGTTGTTCCTTTTGGGGGATATTTTTCTGCGAACGGATTCCGCGTATGGCGATAATCACATCTTTGGCAAAGCCGAACTGCTCGAGTATTTTGTGATGAATGCGCTTGCGTTGCGGCCATTGGGCAATCATAATGTTGTCGTCGTCATCCCTTTGGCGAAGCAAGTGGTAGATTTCTTCGGTGAGGAAGGGCGTAAAGGGATGCAGGATTTTCATCAGTTGCTCGAACAAGGCGATGGTGTGGTCGAAGGTTAGCTTGTCGATGGGCTGCTGATAGGCAGGTTTGATCATCTCGAGATACCACGAGCAGAAATCATCCCAAATCAATTTGTAGGTTGCCATTAAGGCATCCGAAATGCGATACTTTGTAAAAAGGTCATCGATTTCTTTGAGGGTTTCGTTGAGCCTGGCATCGTACCATTCTACAGCTATCCGACTTGTTTCGGGTTGCTTGAGGGTTTCGTCCACTTCCCACATATTTACCAGGCGCAGCGCATTCCATATTTTGTTGGAGAAGTTGCGACCCTGCTCGCACAGCACCTCCTCGAAGGGTAAATCGTTGCCGGCGGGGGAGGTGAGCAGCATCCCAACCCGGGCACCATCGGCTCCGTATTTTTTCATCAGGTCGATGGGGTCGGGCGAGTTGCCCAGCGATTTCGACATCTTCCTTCCCTGTGAATCCCTTACTATTCCCGTAAGGTAAACGTTTTTGAACGGTACTTCACCCCGATATTCCAATCCTGCCATAATCATCCGTGCTACCCAAAAAAACAAAATCTCGGGTGCGGTAATCAGGTCGTTGGTGGGATAATAATATTTGATGTCAGGATTGTCAGGATGACGGATGCCATCAAAAACCGAAATCGGCCACAGCCATGACGAAAACCAGGTGTCGAGCACATCTTCATCCTGTTTCAAATCGGTAATTTGCAGGTCGATTAATTCGGGATATTCTGCCTTTGCCTTAGCGTAAGCTTCTTCGATATTTTTGGCAACCACCATTTCCTTGTTGGGGAGGTAGTAAACCGGAATGCGCTGCCCCCACCACAACTGACGCGATATACACCAGTCACGCACATTTTCCATCCAGTGCCGATAGGTGTTTTTAAACTTTTTGGGATGGAATTGGATGGTATCGTTTTCCACTACCTCCAGCGCAGGTTTGGCCAATTCGGACATTTTCAGGAACCACTGCAACGAAAGTTTGGGCTCGATAGCTACATGCGTTCTTTCCGAATATCCTACCTTATTTACGTAGGCTTCAATTTTAACCATGTTGCCGGCGGCATCCATATCTTTCACAATTTCTTTGCGTACCACATCGCGATCTTTTCCGATATAAAGCACTGCATTTTCGCTCAGCGTTCCGTTATCATTAAAAATATCGATGCTATCCAGTTTATGACGAATACCAATTTCGTAGTCGTTGATATCGTGAGCCGGGGTTATTTTGAGGCAGCCGGTGCCAAATTCCATATCCACATATTCATCCTGGATGATGGGAATCGAACGGTTGACCATGGGAACAATAACGCGCTTTTCGTGCAGATGGTTAAAACGCTCATCGTTGGGGTTTACGCACACGGCGGTATCGCCCAAAATCGTTTCGGGGCGAGTGGTAGCAATAGTTACCCATTCGTCGTTCGTACCTTCCACTTTGTAGCGAACATAATAAAGTTTGGAGTTTTCTTCCTTGTAAATTACTTCCTCATCCGAAAGTGCGGTAAGTGCGCTGGGATCCCAGTTTACCATGCGAATGCCCCGATAAATTAAACCTTTTTTATAAAGATCGATAAACACATCGATTACGGATTCGTACATGCTTTCGTCCATGGTAAATTTGGTACGCTCCCAATCGCAGGAGGCTCCCAATTTTTTCAGCTGTTCAAGGATGATGCCTCCGTGTTTTTCCTTCCATTCCCAGGCATGTTCCATGAATTCATCTCTGCTAAGATCTTTTTTGTCGATGCCTTCAGCTTTCAATTTAGCCACCACCTTGGCCTCGGTAGCAATCGAAGCATGGTCGGTGCCCGGCAGCCAAAGGGCGTTTTTTCCCTGCATGCGCGCCCTGCGAACCAGCACGTCCTGCAAAGTATTGTTGAGGATATGCCCCATGTGCAGTACCCCGGTTACGTTGGGCGGAGGAATTACAATGCAGAAGGGTTCGCGTTCGTCGGGTTCGGATTTAAAATAGCCTTTGTCCGTCCACACCTTGTACCACTTGTCCTCGGTTTGCGAAGGATCGTATTTTGAAGGAATTTGCATAATAGCGTCTTTACTAAGATTTTTATAAAATAGGGGCAAAAGTAAATATTCTATCTTTTACCGGAGGGGAGAACTTGAAATAATAGGAAGGGATCGGCGAAATTCAGGATGGCGGGGTTGGAAATTAATATTTTCTTGGTTTAAAATCAAGCGGGTTGATAATGCTCGCACTGCTTCCGGTGGCTTTGATTACAAACAAACCTTTGTGTTGAGCCATCACTTCGCTACTGCCATCGGCTCTCAAAAAAGCCATGGCTCCATAAATTATATGGGAAGCGTATTTCTGACGCCAGATTTTTATGTTGTCGAGCCTGTCCAAAAAATCTTCGACATCTTTTACACGCAATGTGGTTTTTACTTCTGTTACTACTACTTCTTCGCCATTTTCGGCAATGATATCAAATTCATAATTTGTTCCATTGTAGCAGCCGTGTACCCGCTCGTAGGTTTCATGAACCATAATGCCGCGTTGGTTAAGTAGCTTTATCAGATCGCCTTCCACCAGCGATTCGATTAGTTTGCCCCATTGCGAGGTAAAAAGCTCGTACAACGATTTGATTCTCTTATCCGTTTCTTTGAATTGCTTGTCAGTGTCCTGAAATCTTTGTTCAGTTTCTTTAAACATCTTATCGGTTTCCTTAAAAAGTTGCCATACCTGATCCAGATTTGTTGGCTGGCCATAAGTGGCAATGGGCTCGCTTGCTAAATTGTCCTGCGAAGTGTCTTTCTTATCTTTTTTCATAATGCACTATTTTTAAAGATCACAAATATACAAAAAAAACGGCTGGCAAATTGGCCAACCGTTTTTCAAATATTTTAATCTGTTCGATTTTTTATTTTAACAGCTCAGCCATCTTTTTGCCAATATCAGCAGGCGAATCCACCACGTGAATGCCACACTCGCGCATGATGGCTTTTTTGGCTTCGGCGGTATCGTCCTTGCCGCCGATAATGGCTCCGGCATGTCCCATGGTACGGCCTTTGGGAGCAGTAGCTCCGGCAATAAATCCTACCACAGGTTTAGTTCCGTTTTCCCGAACATAGTTTGCGGCATCGGCTTCCATGGTTCCGCCAATTTCGCCAATCATAACGATGCCTTCCGTTTTGGGATCGTTCATCAACAACTCGATCGCATCTTTGGTAGTGGTGCCAATAATCGGGTCGCCACCAATACCAATGGCGGTGGTTTGTCCTAGTCCGACTTTTGTCAACTGGTCAACGGCTTCGTAGGTTAAGGTGCCCGAACGGGAAACAATACCCACACGCCCGGGTTGATGAATAAAGCCTGGCATAATGCCAACCTTAGCTTCGCCTGGAGTTATCACGCCGGGGCAGTTGGGGCCTACCAGCCTGGTATCTTTGCATTTCAGGAATTCTTTTACCGTCATCATATCTTTGGTAGGAATGCCTTCGGTGATGCAAACAATCACTTTAATACCCGCATCGGCAGCTTCCATAATGGCATCGGCAGCAAAGGCCGGAGGAACAAATATTACCGAAACATCAGCACCGGTGGTGTCAACAGCATCTTTCACCGAATTAAACACGGGTTTGTCTAAGTGCTGCTGTCCGCCCTTGCCCGGCGTAACGCCGCCAACCACGTTGGTTCCGTATTCGATCATCTGACTTGCATGAAATGTACCCTCGGTGCCGGTAAAGCCTTGCACTACTACTTTTGAATTTTTATCTACCAAGACGCTCATAAGAAATGATTTTATATTTTGAATTTTTTTGACTTGGCCGCAAAAGTACATGTTTTAGTTTTTTGATTGGGCAATTAAGGTTTTTTAAGGCATTTGCCCTGTGGGCATCATTTGCCCTGCGGGCGTAATTGATTGTAATATGCTTCGCGTAATTTGCGCTTCGCGCGTAATCCCGAAAATTAGAAAATTTTCGAGGATGTTCGAAAAACCAGAAATTTTCGATTTCATAGTTTTTCGGCATTGATGGTAAATTGTAGTAATTGATGATCAAATGAAGTAGGTCGGAAAAGTAAAGGATTTTCAGTTTATCTTAATTTTTCGGGTTTACCACTTTCCCATCAATTTCATTATGCTTTTACTGTTTTGTGTCATATTTTAATTAGTTTTGTACACTTAATGAACTATTCATTAAGTGTAATAATATTTTGAATGGAAAAGAAATCACATTATGAGCAAGGCAGATCTTAAAAGGCTTTTGATGGATATTCCAATCAAGTTGTGCAGGACGATGGATCATCAGTTTGTTAAATCAATTTTGAAGGATTTAGAAATTAATTTTTCGCAACAGCATTATACAATTTTGAACTTGCTGGAAGAACAGGAGCATTTATACCTTACTGAGTTTGTTGATATATTGGGGATTACAAAATCTCAGATGACTGCATTAATCGACAAGCTGATAAAAATGGGCTATGTAAATCGTAATAATGACATTAATGACCGAAGAAAAATTTATGTATCCACAACCGAAGAAGGCAAAAAAATAACGAGTCAGATCAATACCGCCATCAACTTAAAAATCGACAATCATTTAAGCGAACTAAGTAAAAAGGATTCGGACGTTTTAGAAAATGGTTTATTGATACTTCAAGAATTATGTAAAAATTGTAATAATGAAAAATAATGAAAAAGGATATCGTATTACCTGAAGCTATTAGCTCGCGAGTTGAGTTTAAACGGAAGTTTAGTTTATGGGAACTGTATCGCTCCCTTGTATTCGCCCCACGAGCCGCGATGAAGATGGCTGGAAATAATAAAAGTAAATTAGTTGACCCGCATTTTGTGGAACGTTTGCAACTGGCAGTTACCGAAGTAAATGGCTGCGCTGCCTGCTCGTATCAACACACCAAAATGGCTTTGAGCCAGGGCATGAGCAACGATGAAATCAGCAGTTTCCTTAGTGGTGGCGACATTTTTATTAAGCCCGAAGAAGCCAAAGCCATAATGTTTGCCCAGCATTTCGCGGATGCACGAGGCTATCCTAAGCAATACACCTACGATTCGATTGTAAAAGAATATGGCGAAAAAGAAGCAGAAATTATCCTTTCGGCCTGTCAAACAATGATTGCAGGCAACATGTATGGAATTCCATACAGCGCGTTTCAGTCGCGGCTCAAAGGAAAACCCTACAAGGATAGCAACTTGTTTTATGAATTGGGAATGCTTACCGCCGGCATCCTTTGTTTGCCCCTTGCAATAATTCATACATTGCTAAGAGCTTTGATAGGTTTATCCAACAAAAGAATGGACAAAAGCAAGGATGAAAATACCGGATAAAAGACTTACATTTGCTGCAAATATTGCAGAGAATGAAAATAAGCGATCGAAAATATTTTGAAGCATACCAGCAAGCTGTCGGATTTGAAATTCCCGAATTAATTCGGAACTATGATTTTTCGGAAAACAAGGGTTGCTTTGATTATTTAACAAAATCTTCCGCCGTTTATTCATCCAACATCGAAGGAAACTGCATCGACCTCAACTCCTTTATGAATTATCAAATGAATAATGATAAATTCAAAATTGGGAAGGAAATACAGGAAATCGAGGATTTGATTGATGCCTACGAGTTTGCCCAAAGCAATCCATTAAATGAGAAGAATGTTTTGCAATGCCATAAAATATTCTCCACAACATTGCTGATTAAAAGCAAGCGAGGAAAATACCGAATGGAACAAGTGGGCGTGTTTAGCAAATCAGGCTTGGCGTATTTGGCCCTTGAGCCTGAATTTGTGGATAAAGAAATGAAATCATTTTTCCTGGATATTGAAGAACTTGTTTCCTCAGAACTTACCGAGACCGAAGTTTTTTATTTCGCTTCACTGATTCATCTGCGATTCGCCCATATTCATCCTTTCAGAGATGGTAACGGACGTGCAGCCCGATTGATGGAAAAATGGTTTGTAGTCGAAAAGCTGGGTCGTGATTTCTGGAAAATCCCATCAGAAGAATATTACAAAGAAAATCAGGCCGCTTACTATTCAGCAATAAATCTGGGTGTTAATTTTTATGAACTCAATTATGATAAATGCCTCCCTTTCCTTGCGATGCTTCCAAATTGTCTGAGATAAAAATGTTGCTCTAATCCACCTCAATTTCCCTTTCATGACAAGCCATCTGGAAAACAGATATTTTAAATCATTTTAAATAAGGCATAGATGCGTGTTTTTTAACTTATGTTTATAATTTTGCCCCTCGTGAATCGTGGGTGCTCTATTAAAAAGTGAGCCATCCAATTTCGTTAATTGAATACACAATTCGGATTTAACATAAAAAGGAGCAAATCGTGAATGATGTAATGATTTATGCAGTAATATCGCTCAGTGCCATCGGCGTAGCGGCTGCCGTGATCTTGTATTTTGTTGCACAAAAATTTAAAGTAATCGAAGATCCGCGCATCGATGCCGTGGAAGAAGTAGTTCCCGGTGCCAACTGCGGCGGCTGCGGTTATGCCGGTTGCAGGGCTTTTTCGGAGGCCATCGTAAAAAGCGGCACACTCGAAGGCTTTAACTGTCCGGTTGGCGGCAACGCTACCATGGCCTTAGTTGCAAAAATTATGGGATTGGAACCGGAGGAAAAAGAGCCGATGATTGCGGTATTGCGCTGCAACGGTTCGCGTCAAAACGCGCCTCAAAAAATTAATTACGAGGGTGCCGCCACCTGTGGCTTTGCTCACGGGCTTTATTCGGGCGAAAGCGGCTGCCCCTTTGGTTGCCTCGGATTGGGCGACTGCGTGGAGGTTTGCGATTTTGATGCCCTGTACATGGACAAAGAAACCGGACTTCCGGTAGTAGTTGCCGATAATTGTGTAGCGTGTAATGCTTGCGTAACGCAGTGCCCGCGTAATATTTTCGAGCTACGTCCAAAGGGTAAAAAAGACCGCCGCATCCACGTGGCCTGTATCAACAAAGAAAAGGGAGCTCCCGCCAAGAAAAATTGCGAGGTGGCTTGCATTGGCTGCGGAAAGTGTGTTAAAGCCTGTCCCTTCGATGCCATAACCTTGGTTAACAACCTGGCCTACATCGACTACGACAAGTGCAAGCTCTGCCGCAAATGTGTGCCCGAATGTCCCACAAATGCGATCCACGAGCTAAACTTCCCGCCACGCAAGCCCAAGCCCGAAAAAACTGAGGATAAGCCAGCCACGCCGGCTCCTGCTCCCGAAAAAGTAAAAGAGCCTGTGCTTGCCCAACCCAGCGAAAATAAATAGTGATTACAGATTTCAATACACAAACTAATGATATTGAAAACATTTAAACTTGGAGGTGTTCATCCACCCGAAAATAAATTCTCGGCCTCCGCAGCTATCGAAACCCTGCCGATTCCCAAACGGGTTTTTATCCCCATCTCGCAGCATCTCGGTGCTCCGGCTACCCTTGTGGTGAATCGTGGGGACGTGGTAAAAACCGGCCAGCTCATTGCTAAAAGCTCCGGCTTTATCTCGGCCAATATTCACTCGTCGGTGAGCGGAAAAATATTTAAAATCGACAACGTCATGGATCAGTCGGGCTACAAACGCACGGCTGTAATTATCGATACTACCGATGACCAATGGGCAGAAGGCATTGATGCCTCCGCAGATTTGATGCCCGAAATAACGCTATCCAAACAGGAGATTATCCAGCGCATCAACGACATGGGCATCGTAGGCCTTGGTGGTGCTACCTTTCCTACCTTTGTAAAAATGATGGTGCCCGAAGGCAAAAAAGCCGAGTACCTTATTATTAATGGTGTGGAATGCGAACCTTATCTTACCTCCGACCACCGCCTGATGCTCGAAAAAGGGGAGGAGATGCTCATTGGCATCACGATCCTGATGAAAGCCCTGGGTGTGGAAAAAGCCATGATTGGTATCGAAAATAATAAGCCCGATGCTATCGAACATCTCAACACTTTGTGTCAAAAGTATAAAGGCATCACGGTACATGCTTTAAAAGTAAAATATCCGCAGGGTGGCGAAAAACAACTCATCAAGGCTCTGACCGGTCGTGAGGTGCCTTCGGGAAAGCTGCCCATCGAAACCGGCTGTGTGGTGGATAATGTGGGTACAGCCTTCGCAGTTTACGAGGCAGTGCAAAAGAATAAACCCCTCATCGAGCGGGTGGTAACCGTTACCGGAAAGGCTGCCAAAAAACCTTCCAATTTGATGGTAAGAGTAGGAACACCCATCAGCGAACTGATAGCACACGCCGGCGGCCTGCCCGAAAACCTGGGTAAGGTAATTGGTGGCGGCCCCATGATGGGCAAGGCATTGATGTCGGTGGAAGCTCCAATCGTAAAGGGCTCATCGGGAATATTACTCGTACCCGAAGAAGAAGCCCACCGCACGGCAGTAAAAACATGCATCCGTTGTGGCCGTTGCATCTCGGTTTGTCCCATGGGTTTGGAGCCCTATTTGCTGGCTCAGGAAGTAAAGCAGGAATTGTGGGAACGCGCCGAAAAAGACAAGATTATGGATTGCATCGAATGTGGCTCCTGCCATTTTACTTGTCCCTCAGGCAGGCCATTGCTTGATTTCGTCAGGCTTGGAAAAACCAAAGTAGGTCAAATGATCAGAACAAGAGGAAAAAATTAAACTATGGATACTTTACTTACCATTTCGGGGTCACCCCACGTGCATAGCAGCGCATCGGTACGCAAAATCATGTTTACCGTGTTTTATGCCATGATCCCTGCCATGCTGGTCTCGTTTTACTTTTTCGGACTTGATGCAGTGCGCTTGATGGCCATCTCGGTGGCAGCCTGCATCGCCGTCGAATATTTTATTCAACGCTACATCATCAAAGGCGATCTTACCATCAACGATGGCTCGGCTATCGTAACGGGCGTTTTGCTGGCTTTTAATGTGCCCACCAATTTGCCTGCACATATCATTATTATCGGTGCCATCGTTTCTATCGGCATTGCCAAAATGGCCTTTGGCGGGATAGGAAAAAATCCTTTCAACCCTGCTTTGGTAGGACGGGTTTTCTTGTTGCTCTCTTTTCCGGTGGCCATGACCAGTTGGCCGGTGCCGGAAGCCAATTTCCCCACTGCGCTTGCCGATGTTATTACCGGCCCCACGCCGCTCGGAATTCTCAAAGAAGGCGTTGATTTGTCGAAAGGACAAACCGTGCAGGAAGTAATGAAAGAAATCCCCGGCTACCTCGATTTGATGCTTGGTCGCCAGGGAGGCTCGATGGGCGAGATGTCGGCCATAGCTCTTTTGTTGGGTGCGCTCTATATGTTTTTCCGCAAGGTCATCACCTGGCATATCCCGGTTGCCTACCTGGTTTCGGCTGTTGGTTTTGCGGCCATTATGTGGGTCATCGACCCTAACCAATATGCCAATCCACTTTTCCACCTGCTTACCGGCGGTTTGATGCTGGGCATTTTCTATATGGCCACCGATATGGTGAGTTCGCCCATGTCGTCCACAGGTATGATTGTTTACGGGATTGGCTGCGGCGTAATAACGATGGTCATCCGTTTCTGGGGTGCCTACCCTGAGGGTGTATCCTTTGCTATTCTTATTATGAATGCCTTTGCTCCTTTAATTAATAATCTGTTTAAACCCAAACGCTTTGGCGTGATAAAAGCGGCGTAAATGCTGATAAAGATTGAATTTGCAGAAATTATTTTTATTAAAAATATTGTAGCCTCTAAATATTAATAAAGCTATGGCTAAAAAAGAATCAACATTTTCGAATATGTTTCTTACGCTGCTCATCGTAACTGCCATTTCATCATTGGCGGCCAGCGGCGTTTACAATCTTACCAAAGAGCCTATTGCCGAGGTACAGCGGCTCAAGCAGCAAAAGGCCATCGAGCAGGTAATGCCGGGTTTTACAAAATATGACAGGCAGGCAGTGATGCCGCAGAATGGTGGCGATTCGTTGATATTTTTCAAAGGTTTTACCGATGAAAAGCCCATTGGCTTTGCCGTTAACACCTACACTAACGAGGGATACAGTGGCTTGATTAAACTTATGGTGGGTTTTCAGCCTGATGGAACCATAAGCAATATTGAAGTTTTAGAACAAAAGGAAACACCAGGGCTTGGGACAAAAATGGCCACCAACTGGAAAGATCAGTTTATGGGTAAAAATCCGGCCAATTTTAATCTCGCTGTCAAGAAAGATGGAGGGGATGTGGATGCAATTACTGCGGCAACCATTACCTCGCGTGCTTTTTGCGATGCTGTTCAGCGTGCTTACGATACACGCGCAACCATTGAAAACGATAACAATTAGGAGGGGAAAAAATGACACAGGTACAAAATTTTACTAAGGGATTTTTTAAAGAAAATGCGGTTTTCGTGATGCTGCTTGGGATGTGTCCGGCTCTGGCCGTTACCAGCTCGGCCATCAATGGCATGGGCATGGGGCTGGCTACCACTTTTGTTTTGGTGATGTCGAACATTGTTATTTCGCTCATCAAAAATGTGGTTCCTGCCAAGGTGCGTATTCCCACCTTTATCGTGGTAATTGCATCCTTTGTTACTATCGTCGATTTAATTATGGCCGGTTATGCACCCGCCTTGCACGAGCAGCTGGGTATCTTTATTCCGCTCATCGTGGTTAACTGCGTAGTTTTGGGGCGTGCCGAAGCCTTTGCCTCCAAAAATAACGTGCTATCCTCTATCCTCGATGGCTTGGGCATGGGGCTGGGTTTTGCCATGGCACTAACCATTTTGGGTATGGTTCGCGAAATATTGGGCAACCTGTCAGTCTTTGGTTTTAAATTTGCTCAGGGCGATGGTATCCTTGTATTCATTCTTTCACCCGGAGCCTTTATCGCCCTTGGCTTCCTGATTGCTTTGATTAACAAATTATCCAAAAAAGCTTAAAAAAAACGACATGGAATATATCATTATCATTATCGGTTCTGTTTTGGTGAGCAACATTGTGCTGGCCAACTTTTTGGGAATATGTCCATTTCTTGGTGTGTCAGGAAAAATCTCCACAGCCGCCGGAATGAGTGGTGCGGTATTGTTTGTAATGACAGTGGCCGCCATCGTTACCTGGCTTATCCAAAATTATATTCTCGATCCATTTAACCTGGGATTCCTGCAGACCATATCTTTTATTTTGGTTATTGCCTCACTGGTGCAGGTGGTCGAGATCATCCTCAAAAAAGTAAGTCCTCCCTTATATCAGGCACTCGGTGTTTTTCTTCCGCTTATCACCACCAACTGCGCCATCATGGGCGTAGCCTTATTGGTTGTTCAAAAAGAATATAATCTTTTAGAAGGAACTGTTTATGCTATCGGTAATTCAATCGGTTTTGCCCTGGCGTTGGTTTTGTTTGCCGGCCTGCGCGAGCATCTCGAGCTAATGGAAGTGCCCAAAGGAATGCGCGGTATGCCCATCGCCCTGATAGTTGCCGGAATCCTTTCGATGGCATTTTTTGGTTTCGCCGGTTTGGTGGATTTTTAAAAAGGTTCAGTGTAAGTAATAGCATGGCTTCGAGCCATCCTATGACTACTTCCAAGCCGGGTTAGCAGCTCCGGAAATCATAATTTGAGTAAGATCAACCAATAATCGCCCCTCTAAATCCCTAATATTGGTAGTTTTATATTGATTGCCTGTGAAAACATAGCTAATGGCGCTATCGCAAACATACATCAGGCCATCCTCCTTTTGAGTGTTTTCCCACGGCTCATCATCAATCATCATATTATTTCGGTCTTTGTGATTTTTATAAAATTTGTCCGTAGATACAAACCCATCTTTTTGTCGAAAATTAAAAACCATTTTTTTACCATGCCGGTGTTGATGCTTGTAAGCCGGTTTTTTTTCATTTTGAAAATGTTGTGATCCGGATTGTGCAAATAAAACAGTGCTTGTTATGGCAAAGAGCACGGAAAAGAGAAAATATTTAATTTTCATTGCTTTCTGGTTTTTTGGTTTACTGGACAAGTAATAGGTAAAATAATGTTTCAGTCAGGGCTTGACTTTGAGTCAAACCCTGACTTCAAACTACCTTAATCCATCGACACATCTTTGAGGGTTTGGCGGTAGGCCTTGAAAATTGAGGCTCGCGAAACAAAACCAATGTATTTGCCCTGATCCACCACCGGGATATTGTAATAGCCCGTTTGTCGGAATTTGTCCATCACACTTTCCATCGGTTCATCGATCGAAACCATAGCCTTAGCCTCCAAAATGTAGGCAGATACCGGCACTTTGTGTTTTTCGCTGTGGAACATGTCCTTGCGAATATCATCCATATCTATCAAACCCAAATAAGTACCATCGTTATCCACCACCGGAAAAATATTACGGTTCGACTTCTCTATCAATTTAGTAAGATCGCCCAGCGTGCGGTCGGGAGTAATGCTCAGCAAATCGGTGTCGATCACTTTTTTAACATTAAGGAGGGTAAGCACAGTTTTATCCTTGTCGTGGGTAATAAGGTCGCCGTTGGCCGCCAGTTGTTTGGTAAAGATAGAATGCGGGCTAAATATTTTGATGGTGATAAACGAGATAGCGGTGGTGAGCATCAAGGGCACGATCAATTCGTAGCCATTGGTCATTTCGGCAATCAGAAAGATGGCGGTAAGCGGGGCATGCAGCACGCCACCCAGCACGCCGGCCATGCCTACCAGCGTAAAGTTGCCCTCGTGCAGCGGGTCGATGTAGCCCAGGTTGTTGATGCCGCGCGAAAGCGTAAAGCCGGTTAGGCCGCCCATAACCGCTGCCGGAGCAAATATTCCGCCAATACCGCCAGCCTCGGTGGTAAGCGTAGTGGCGATAATTTTGGTAACGATAAGCAGAACAAGAAAGAGCACAAATATCCACGAAACATCGCGATACTCGTACAATGCAGTATTGGTGAGCAATTGATCCGATTGCCCGGTCATAATCAGTTTGATGGCCTGATAGCCCTCGCCGTAAAGCGGTGGCAACAAAAAGATGAGGATACCCAAGGCCAAGCCACCCACGACCAGGCGTTTGAAAACGCCATCAATTCGTTTGAATTTAGCTTGAATGTATCCGTGCATCCAGCTAAAATAAAGTGATACCAGTCCGCATAAAATGCCCAGCAAAATAAAATAATGCACATCGGTAACTTCAAAAGGCTGGCTAACCGAAAAGTGGATGAGAATGTCTTCGGCCAGCAGCAGCTTGGTGGTGATGGCGCCCGTTACCGAGGCAATAAGCAGTGGGATGATGGAGGCGGTTGTTAAATCGAGCATTAGCACTTCGAGGCTAAAGATTACAGCGGCGATGGGTGTGGTAAAGATGGAGGCCATGGCTCCCGCAGCTCCGCAGCCAATAAGCAGGGTGGTGTTTTTGTAATTGAGCCTTAGACCCTGGCCAAGCCCTGAGCCAATAGATGCACCTGCTGAAATAATGGGCGACTCCAACCCGATAGACCCACCAAAGCCTGCTGTTAACGAGCCTCCCAGCAGCGATGAGAAAAACTTGTGCCGCTTCATTTTGCCATCCAGGCGCGAGATAACGTAGAGGATGCGGGGAATTCCATGTTCGGACGAATCTTTGATTACATATCTTACCAAAAAAACTGCTGCAGCAATGCCAAGTCCCGGATACAGCACGTACCAAATATTTTGGCTGGAGATGGAGAAAAATCCGGTTAAGACATCTTTGATGTAAAAAACAAAAATCTTCAAGAGGTAGGATGACAGTCCGGCACTAAGGCCAATAATCATACTAAGGAATATGACAAAATAATTGTCGGGGATATTTTTTACCCGCCAAATCAAAAACCTGCCAATGGTCATCTTTAATTTCACGCTGTGAAAATAATTAAAAAATTTGACCAGCAAAGCAAATTGGGGTGATACAAAAAAATTACCTTTGCATCCCATAAAATAGTGCTTGAGTTGGATTGTTAGTTTCCGCGTATTTTTTTTACCAAAACATTCAGCCTTTTTTTTAACATCAAGATCTTTATTATGGGAAAAACCAAGTATATTTTCGTTACCGGCGGCGTAACTTCCAGCCTGGGCAAGGGCATTATTTCAGCATCGTTGGGCAAACTGCTGCAAGCCAGAGGCTACACCGTTACTATCCAAAAACTCGATCCCTACATCAACATCGACCCGGGCACCCTCAATCCCTACGAGCATGGCGAATGTTATGTAACCGAAGACGGTGCCGAAACAGACCTCGATCTGGGGCACTACGAGCGTTTTTCGGATACGCGCACTTCGCAGGAAAACAACGTTACTACCGGAAAGATTTATCAGGCGGTGATTAACAAAGAACGGCGGGGCGATTATCTGGGTTCTACCGTGCAGGTAATCCCGCATATCACCGATGAAATTAAATATCGGGTTAAACTTTTAGGAAATAAAGGCAACTACGACTTTGTGATTACCGAAATTGGCGGTACCGTGGGCGATATCGAATCGCTGCCCTACATCGAGGCGGTACGGCAGATGCGCTGGGAGATGCTGGGTAACAGTGTGGTGATACACCTTACCCTGGTTCCCTACCTTGCAGCAGCGCAGGAGCTAAAAACCAAACCCACCCAGCACTCCGTCAAAACCATGCTCGAACAAGGCGTACAGCCCGACATCATTGTTTGCCGTACCGAGATGCCATTGACCAATGTGCTGAAATCGAAGATAGCCTTGTTTTGTAATGTGGATGTGGCTTCGGTAATCGAGTCGATTGATGTGGAAACGATTTACGATGTGCCCCTGCGCATGCTCGATGAAAAGCTGGACGTGGAAGTTTTGAAAAAACTTAAATTGCCCATTGGCGAAGAACCGGAACTAAAAAAATGGAAGGCCTTTTTGGATAAATTCAAAAACCCTTCCTCCGAAGTTACCATAGGCCTGGTGGGAAAATATGTAGAGCTAAAAGATGCCTACAAATCCATCATCGAATCCTTTATTCACGCAGGCACCGAAAACGACTGCAAGGTTAACCTGCGCATGATCCATTCCGAAGAAATCGAAGAGCTGGGAATTGTAAACCAGTTCGAGGGGCTGGATGGAATTCTGGTTGCGCCAGGCTTTGGCTCCAGAGGTATCGAAGGAAAGATTACAAGCATCACTTACGCCCGCGAAAACAAAATTCCATTTTTGGGGATATGCCTGGGTATGCAATGCGCCGTCATCGAATTTGGACGCAATGTGCTGGGCTTCGACAAGGCCAACTCCACTGAATTCAACAGCAAAACACCCTATCCCGTCATCGACATGATGGAAGGGCAGAAAAAAATCTCCGGTCTTGGTGGCACCATGCGTCTGGGTAGTTTCGACTGCACCATAAAACCAAATACGCTTGCTGCCGGTATTTATGGCAAAAAGGAAATTGCCGAACGTCATCGCCACCGCTACGAATTCAACAATCAGTATCTCGACGAATATCGCGATGCCGGCATGACAGAGTCAGGTATTAATGCGCAGGGCGGATTGGTGGAGATCGTCGAAATCAAAGACCACCCGTGGTTTGTGGGCGTGCAGTTTCATCCCGAATACAAAAGCACCGTTGCCAACCCTCACCCCCTGTTTATCCAGTTTGTGAAAGCGGCGATGGCTTATCATGATAGTCAGTTAAAATAGATAGTGTCTGTCCATAAAGTCGATGTTTTTTGATTTAAGATTGAAGATTAATGCCGAGCTACGCTCGTGCATCCACGAAAAGAAATAAAAATTAAAAATTTTTGACTTTTCGGGACGATCGGAGATTTTAGACAGTGCTGAATATCACATACATCTAAAATCTAAATTCTACAATCTTAAATCTTATATTTTTCTAACTATTGTCCTTAATGAGACCCTTTTTTAGTAAACGGCTTATCCGAAATAAATATTAGATACCTGGCCAAAAAGATGGCTCCTGCAGAAGTGCTCAAATGCCAAAGCCAGCGGGTGCCGCTGGGTAACAAGGGCGGCCTGAAATCATCGGCGAAGCGGAAGAATAAAGCCAGCCCCAGAAAAACGCCTCCAAGCAGCAATTGCCGGAAGTGGGAAAAACGACTTCTTAATAATACGATCAGGGCGGGCGCAAAAATCATAAACCCGGCGAGTGATGAAAAGGCATTCCAGGGTTCAACAATCAGATGGTCGAAATCTGTTTCAAAATACAGGGGGCCGCCATCGGCCAATCGGGTAGAATTCATAATAAAGCAAGTCTTTTGGGGGAAACAACAGAAAATGTGGATTGTTAGCCAACCGCATTCGCTTTTCTTAAATTTCCTCTCCGGAACTTATTTTTGAAAACTCCACCTTTGTATGTGCTATTTTTTTAGCTTCATTATTTCCGGAACAATGTATTCGTCCAATAATTTGGTTGTTTGCTTATGCGATTCCATTCCTCCGTTAAAAAATGTGCTCGTTAAAACGACCACCAAATCTAATTCCGGGAATACTGCAATTTTATTTCCCCCGGTTCCCGACATAAAATATGCCCGCTCTTTATTTTCATTTCCAAATTTAGACAACCACCATAAGTAACCATATTCATAATCAAACATTCCTACCTCTGCGTGAGGTTCGGTAGAGCTTTTAACAAATTCTTCCGAAATTAATTGCTCATTATTCCATCTTCCATGGTTTAAGTATAGCTGTCCGATTTTGAGCAAATCCCTGCTTTTTAGTCCAAGACCTCCACCTGTCATCGGAAGCCCGGTTGGCGTAATTTGCCAATGATAGTCGTTAATCCCTAATTTAGAGAAGATTGCTTTTTCTGCATATTTTTCTAATGAACCCGAAACGTGGTCAATAATATCGCCTAAAACAACAACACCAGCAGTACAATAACTGTAACTACGGCCATACTTTGAGTCTTCTGGTTTTGTTTTCCATTCGGGAAATCCTTTGATAGGTAAGTCCCAATAGAATTTAACCCAATCTTCAATAATGTACATTTTTTCTTCCTGTCCTCGTGAGTTTTGATCCCAGTCATCACATTCTAAAATCGATGACATTGTAAGTAAATCTTCAATGGTTATTTCGTATTTTCGGGGGTCAGGGTTTTGCAAGTGCTCAATCTTTGAAAAATCAGATGCTTTTTCGTTTACCGATTTTATTAATCCGTCCTGAATTAAAGTTCCAATAAGAGTCCCTGTTATTGTTTTTGTGGCAGAACGCGTATTATGTTTGGTGTCAGCATTATTGTCGTTGTAATAGTTTTCAAAAATCACTTTCCCGTCATGGGCAATTACGATGCTTGAAATCTGCTTGAAGTCGCTAGAAGAAACAAGGCTATCCATTTTTTCGATTGTCTTATTGCCTAAAAGTTGGTTTTCGGTTTTCCATCCGTCATTGGTTTGTTTTGGATCGAAAGGATCGTTTTGTGCTGCTAGTGCTAAGCTAATAATTGTAAATAAAATCAGCAGTTTTGCATGTTTCATTTTGATTGTCTGATTGATGAATATCTATATAAAACGGTAATTGCAATTTTTGACAAGCCAAAGATAAGTTAAACACACAAATAAAAACAGGTGTGGGCTTTATTTTTTCCGTTTCTTTTTTTATTTCCCAAATAGTTCTTCGAGTGCTTTATGGCGGTAATCAAAAATCTCAGCTAATTTTTTCCTAATCAGTATTCTGTTGGCGATACTTCCTAAAAAGCCAAAAGGCGGCTGATAGCTAACGATGTCCGACATTACAGTTCCGTTTTGCCTAGCTTCTAAAAAATGCTGATGATGCCATAATTTATAAGGCCCAACCCGCTGTTCATCCACAAAGTACTTTTGATGCCTGATATGTGTAATTTCTGTAAGCCAGGTAGTCTTGATACCCAAGACCGGAGAAACTTTGTAGCTAATAATCATGCCTTCGTACATTTCTTCCTGCAGGTCTTTTGAAGTAATATCAAAGCCCATATAATCCGGTGTGATTTCCTTAAGGTTTTTAGGGTTAGAAATAAAATCCCATAATTTCCCGATAGGTTGCTTAAAACTCTGCTGCCGCTTAAACTGATAAACTCCCATTTTAATTTTCCCTTTTTAATAATTTATGCTCAAAACATGCAAGTTATACAAATATTGCTCGTAGCCGTTCATTTAAGCATTGTTTTTTTGGATTGGGCAATGAGATGCGCATTTTAAATTGTGTAAGCGATCCTAAAGCAAACTTTACAAGTATGCAGCGGTATGTAAATCATTTTATCTTTCTACACTGAGTTTAAAATACAACAAGTAACAGCAGGAATAATTTTCAATTTTTAAAATAATAACAAGAGACAAATTATATGAATACATCTAACGGAATAAATCAAATCAAAAAGTCGGCTATCCACGAAATGACCCGTTTATCAATACAATATGATGATTTGGCATTTTTTATCGTGGGCAAAACCTACCACCGGAGATCCAAAACACATCAATTATGCTTTTGTTGAAGCCATCAATAAAGGATTGACAGGATGGAAAAAAAATTTAGTAAAAAAAGGAGGTAATGAAAGAATAGGACAACGAATCTTATTGGCAAGTTCAATATCGCAAGATGGGCATAGATGTTTGCTTTTCGAGTTGGCCTTAACTTTTTGCGGATTTGGGGAGACCTGGTAAATTATCTGTAAATTATCCGTATTATTACCTAAAATGTTTTATTTTTGCATTATGAATTTATCTGAATTTTATAGGTGTTTTCCTGATGAATTAACCTGCTCTCAAATATTAAGATGTATTAGAGAGGAGGCCGGTATTATTTGCAAAAAGTGTGGAAGTATTGAGCACTATTGGAAAAATGATAAGAAGAGTTTTGAATGTAAAGCATGTAATTATCGAACATCACTTAAAAATGGGACTATTATAGAAAACAGTAATTTGCCATTAAAGTATTGGTTAACGACCATAGCCTATTTGAATATAATAGGTGAAAAAATATCAGCACTTAAACTTCAAAAAGAACTTGGGCATAAACGCTATGAACCCATTTGGTCTATGTTGAAAAAAATAAAAAATATTTCTGAAGCTGATAATTTCCTCTATAAAATAACAGATTATATTCAAGTAGATGAAAATGGAATTAAATATATAGATAATTATAATTCGCAATAAAAGATATGCTATTTATTAAACCGGTTTTATAGTATTAAAAAATGGAGATGTATTATGATTACAAAGGAGCAAAAAGAAAAATTAGCGCAAGAGAGCAAAAAAATCGCTGACAATATTAGCCAGATTAAGCACCGTATCGTTATTGAAATCGAAAGAATTTTCGACAACAAATTAAAAGATGAAACAGCTTAACCTATACGAAAAACAAGAATCGCTTGACGTGCTCAATTACCAGATTAGGGCTTGCAAAAAATGTAGCTTATCGGCTAGCCGAAAACATGCGCTTACCGGCGAAGGGAACGTTGGTGCCCGTATCATGTTTATTGCACTTTCGCCGGGAGCAAAAGAAGACATACAAAACAGGATGTTTGTTGGCCCTTCCGGCCAGGTTTTTAATAAATTATTACATGAATCCGGAATTGATAGGTCATCGGTATTTATGACCAATTTAGTTAAATGCATATTACCAAAAAAATGAATACATATTAAATAATTACTTTAAAATTTATAAAATGACAAATTTAAGAAGAAACAGTGGTACAGGTCAGGGAAAAGGCCTTGGAAGCGGCGGTGGCCTCGGAAGAAACAAAGGTGGCGGATACAGTGTTGGAGGGTATTGCGTATGTGCTAAATGCGGTGCAAAAGTTCAACATCAACAGGGTGTTAAATGTACAACACTAAAATGCCCTGATTGCGGACATACAATGATAAGAGAAGAGTTGTTGAATGATAAGCGTTCCAAAGATTAAAGGAATTTTATTTTCTATCTTACTAATTGGTATCTGTCTTTTTAGTCGGGTTTTTGAATTATCAATAGCCCTGTCCTTTAGGGCAGGGATTGAATTGAAAGGATGAAAAACCCCCGCGATTCCGCAACGCCTGCGGCGTTGCGGAATCGCGGGGGTTGTAAGGCCAAGCTCATTTTCCCCGGGTTAAAACCCGGGGCTATTCATAAGTGCCGACTTTAAAGACAGACTCTAATTAGTGTATATCTCTAAATTAAAAATTAAAAAAATATGAAATTAAATCACGTAGGATTAAATGTTCAAAGCGAAGGAGAAATAGTTGATTTTTATCAAAATATTCTTGGTTTTCATCTTGAATACCAATTTGATTTGCCTGCTGAAATGTGTGATAAAATCTTCGGCGTGAATAAACAAATAAAGGTTTATTCCTATAAAAGAGATGACATTTTTCTTGAGTTATTTGTTTATCCGGTAAAACCACTTAAGGGTTTTTTGCATACCTGTTTAGAATTAGAAGATCGCGAAAGTATTGCGACTAAATGTGAGCAAAGCAGTTATCAGGTGATAAGAATTGAGCGTGTTGACAGACCAGATATTCTGTTTGTGAAGGATAAGGCGGGGAATATTTTTGAATTGAAGAAATAAATAAAGTACAAAATGTATTGGTCGGTTACGGAAAAGGTAGTTTTGTTGTGATAAAAGCTCAAAAAAAATGATGGAAACAATTTATCAAATATTTTCAAATACCTTCATGATTACCGGTTTTGTATTTGTAATGATGTTGATTATTGAATATGTGAATGTCCAATCGCGGGGAATCTGGCAAAACAGCCTTACAGGAAACAAGTGGCGGCAATACCTCGTGGCCGGCATTTTGGGTGCTATTCCGGGTTGCCTCGGGGCATTTACAGTGGTTGCCCTGTTCTCGCACCGCCTGGTTTCTTTCGGGGCGTTGGTTACGGCCATGATCGCTACCAGCGGCGATGAGGCCTTTGTGATGTTCGCCATGTTCCCCAAACAGGCAGCCTTGTTAACAATACTTCTTTTTGCGATTAGTATTTTGGCAGGGTATGTAACCGATAAAATTTATAAGCCAAAATGGATCACAGAAAAATTCTCGAAAAAAAATTTGCCACTACATGATGAGCCGCAATGCAAGTGTTTTCAGAAAGAAAATCTTTGGAACTATTTATTCCATCCAACGATGTACCGGCTTGTCCTCGACATTATTGTGTTGTTGCTTATTTTGGGTGTTGTAAGCGGAGTATTGGCCGGAGGTGCAAAGATTTGGATGAAAACCACTATCTTGCTTTCCCTTGGGTTTTCCTTTTTTGTTGTGGTAAGTGTCCCTGATCATTTCCTTAAAAAACATATCTGGGATCATATTGTAAAAGTGCATATCCCACGAATCTTTTTATGGACATTCGGAACCCTTCTCGCCATTCATTTTTTAATGAATTACATCGACATCCAGGCGTGGTTATCAGATAATATGCTCATGGTACTTTTTTTTGCTATTATAATCGGAATCATCCCCGAGTCGGGACCACATTTGATTTTTGTAACTTTGTTTTTTCAGGGAGCCATTCCTTTTAGCGTACTTTTGGCAAGTTCAATATCGCAGGACGGGCATGGGTCGCTTCCCCTGCTTGCAGAATCAAAACGGGGCTTCCTTGCCGTAAAGTTGGTAAATATAGTGTATGCCCTGATTTTTGGATTGATGGGCTATTTAATAGGTTTTTAGTAAGAAAGGAAGATCAATTTCAAAATGAAATTAACAGCTGCAATATCAAAAAGAAATTTTAATTCATTACTCTGGCATGCCGGGTTCTTAGCACTGGCACAGGTTTTTATGGATGTGGATACAATAATTCCGGCCATGTTGGTTGATGCCGGAGGCAGTGCGGTTCAAATTGGAATATTAACATCAATCATGCTGGGCGGATCCAGTTTCACCCAGTTGATTTATGCCCCGTTTATCAGCAATTACCATTTCAAGAAAAAGTTTTTACTGCTGGGTATTAACGCAAGGATTTTTTCCTTGTTAGGACTGGGGCTCATGCTTTTCTTTACCTCCTTTATCGGTGATTCAAATATTATCTGGCTTATCTTTATTTTGATCACTGTTTTCTCGCTTGGCGGGTCTTTTGCTAATGTAAGCTACACCGACATTTTAGGGAAATCAATTATGCAAGATTCACGCAAATCATTTTTCTCCATAAGGCAAATCATTACCGGGGTCATCTTGTTTTTTTCGGCTTTGCTCGCCAAAAAAGTGTTAAGCTTATCGGCATATCCAACTAATTATAGCTATATGTTTTTCATTGCTTTTGGGGCACTCTTTGTAGCATCACTTGGTTTTTGGAGTATAAAAGAAGTAACGCCATCTCGTATGAATGTTAAAAGCCCTAAACATTTTTTTAAACTTATTAAAACAGAATTAAAACAAAATATAAAACTAAAATACTTCCTGGGATTTATCAATACCATGGGCATTAGCATTTCCTTGTTGCCTTTTGTAATTCTGTATGCCAAAGAATTTTATCACACAGAGAGTGCCGACACGGGCATATTCTTATTATACAAGATCATTGGAAGTGTGGCAGTAGCTTTTATCTTGTTCTTCCTTGCAGGAAGGTATAAATACCGCTATCTGCTATATGGAAGTGCAGCATTGGCTTTTATTTTACCGATGTTTATATTTCTGTCTCCTGAAATACCTTCATTCGCCATCATTTTTTTTATCGGTGGCATCATTTTTACAACTTATAATATTTCGATGAATGGCGTATTGTTAGAAGTTTCGGGAATCGAAAACCGAACTTTATACACCGGGATAATTGGTGCAGGAAATATTCTGCCTGCCCTTTTCCCTTTGCTTGGAGGATGGATCATTAAACAGTTCGGGTTTCAACCTTTTTTCATGCTGTTTATGGCCATAATTTTATCTTCCTTATTTTTTATTTTTAAAATTAACTGTAAAAAATAAAATAAATAATTAAGACTATGAAACTATTAATGATATACATGAACAAATTTTCGTACAATCCAACAATAAAGACTGTTGAGTCGATGCCTGATTTCACAGAAGAAAAAGAATATGAAAATATTCAGGCTGCATTTATTCAAGTCGAAAAAGAAGATGAGGAAAACGAAACTGCAGTTAAAAAAAAATTATTAAAAAACCTGAAATGGATTGCAGGTAAAAATAGCACCAAAGAAATTATTTTACATTCCTTTGCTCATCTATCGGAAAGTAAAGCCGAACCTGAATTTACAAAATCACTATTCGACAATATTGACGAACGGCTCGTAAATTCAGGATTTGAAGTAAAACAAACACCCTTTGGATATTTTTTAGATCTAAAAATTGATGCTCCGGGATATTCACTCGCCAGGGTATTTAAATCATTTTAACTATTGAATGTAAATATGCATTTGATTTTATAGAAAAAGATTGGAAACAAATATTATCTGAATTTGGGTTCAGCAATTATAAAGAATCTTTTTATATGAAGAAGTATGTACGATTGATGAAAGCACTGAAAAAATAAAGTAATTAGGTAAATAAGTAAATACGGTGAATCGTGTATTTTACAATTAACAAATAACAAACAACAATTAACGATTAACAAATAACAAATATGAACCTAAGATTTGCATTTGCAGTAAACAAAGCCAACCAATTTGAAAAAAAACATTTTGGAGACGCAGATAAATATCTCATTTATGCACAAGTTGACGATGAAATAGTATCGATAGGTGAAGAAATCAATAATTCCAAATTGCTTGATGAAGAACATGAGCATGGTTCAAAAAGGAAAGGAGATGCTATTATTGAACTTCTAAAAAAGAAAAAAGTAAATGTATTAGTCTCTATGCAATTTGGAAAAAATATTAAAATGGTTAACAAATATTTTATTCCTGTAATTATCCATACCGAGAAACCGGAGGATATAGTTAATATATTAAAAAAACATTTGCATTGGATTAATGATGAATGGGAGGGGGATAAAGTAAATTTTAAAATGTTTACTATAAAAGCAGGGATACTAAAATCATCCATTAAAAATTAACTTAAGGTATCACAAAATAACAGGAGACAAAATATATGAATACATCTAACAGAGTAAACCAAATCAAAAAGTCGGCTATCCACGAAATGACCCGATTATCAAAACAATATGATGATGTGGCATTTTTGTCGTGGGCAAAACCTACAACCGGAACCCCCAAACACATCAATGATGCAGTTATCGAAGCCATCAATAAAGGATTGACCGGGGGCTATTCGCAAAGTGAAGGCTTACCGGAATTAAGGGAAGAAATTGTAAAAAAGCTCAAAAGGGACAATAATATTGATGCCAATACATCTCAGATAATTGTAACTGTGGGAGCAATCGAAGGACTGGCTGCCTCTGTTTTGGCAACCATCGACCCCGGTGATGAAGTAATCCTTCCCACGCCGACATACTCAACACATATCACACAAGTCAGGCTTGCCTCGGGTATTCCGGTTTTGGTTCCTTTGATTGAAGATAACAATTTTGCTTTGGATATTGAAGCCATAAAAAAGGCAATTACACCAAAGACCAGAGCAATAATGTTTTGCACTCCGAGCAATCCCACCGGAACTGTTTTTCCCGAAAAAACACTTCGTGAATTGGGGAAAATTGCCTTAGCGCATAATCTCACTGTGATTACCGACGAAGCTTATGAGTACTTTACTTTTGATAATGCAAAGCACTTTAGCATAGCCTCAATTCCCGAATTGAAAAAGAATGTAATAACAAATTATACTTTTACAAAAACGTATGCAATGACTGGTTGGCGTATTGGTTATATTCATGCTGATGAAGAAGTTTTAAACCAGATAAAAAAAGCACACATTCCCCTGGCAATATGTGCGCCTGTTGCTTCGCAATATGCTGCCATTGCCGCTTTAAAAGGGAGTCAGGTTTGTATCGAGGAATTTAGTTCTCATTATTTAAAAGCGAGAAATCTTATGTGCGAAAGATTGGATATGTTGGATTCTGTTTTTGAGTATAATAAGCCGGAAGGTTCTTATTTGATGTTCCCAAAAATCTTGGGAGATCAGGGAAACGATTCAATTGCTTTCAGCAAAAACCTGTTAAAGGAAGCCAGGGTTTCTACCACTCCGGGAATAGCTTTTGGGCCAAGCGGCGAAAATCATATCAGGCTTTCCTTTTGTGTTCCCGAAGAAATGATAAATAAAGCATTCGATAGGATGGAAAAGTATTTAAAATAGAACAGATGAAAGTATCAACAAAAAATTCGCTGCTTGGAAGGATTGCAGACAATGTTGGCTTGAATAAGAATTTTCACCGATATCAGAAAATAAGCACTGATCCGAATGATAATGCACTGATAAGCCCTGTAGAAGGAAAAGTTGTACATATTGGAAATATTGATAATGATGGAATGCTTATTTCAAAACGCAATAAAAAAATTCGCTTAGAGGAGCTTATTGGTAAGCACTCTGATCAATTTATTGGAGGAAAATTTATTAATATTTACTTAAGCCCGTCTAACTTACATTTTTGGGTTACACCTTTTGATGGAATGTTTACCTACACACAAAAGAATGAAGGAAAAGCTGTTATTCCTGTATATATAGGTTTAGAATATTTATTAGGGATAGAGACGTTTAGCAAAGCAACAAAAAGAAATGCTACAATTGCTTCCGTTTTTCAAACAGAAAAATTTCCAATAGCCATGATTGCAGTTGGGTCATTAAATGTCAACAGAATTCATACTGACTATGAAGAAAACCAGGACTATCAGAAGGGGACACCATGTGGATATTTTAGTATTGGATCGAGCATGCTTTTGTGTTTTCCTGCTCATTTAAAAACCTTAATTGATGAAGGGTCTGATATCAAAATAGGGCAACGGGTTTTAATTTAAACACAATGACAAATCCAATATATATCCTACTTATTCATCTTACCCCAGGCTGATGAAATCGAAGAACTAAATCCAAAAGGTTACTGAAAGCCCCACGCACACACACAAAAAACTCCCGAAGGCCAATCTGCCTTCGGGAGTTTTTTATTAATGAAGAAATGAAAACTTTAATTTCTAATCAACTTTTTAACAACAACAGCAGCATTGCCGGTGAATTTAAGCTGATAAACACCGCCTGGTAAATCGGATAAATCCAGTTTATACGCATCCTGATTTTCAAGCGCGATGGTTCGTTGTAGTTTTCCGCTGGCATTATAAATCTCGATTCTACTAAAATCTTTAATGCCTGATAATTCAACTAAACCATTGGTGGGGTTGGGATAGAGGTGGATGCTTTCAGCACTTGCTTCGTTTATACCAAGAGCCGAAGCCTTTAAAGTTGTAATTACCGAGAGGCCTTCATTTTGGAAATAATGTGTGTTGGGCTGCTTCAGGTCGTAGTTGGCCGATAGTTTGAAAACCTCCTTGCTTTGCGGCCTGTAAAGTTTCAGGCTCATGTTTTCGCCGTTTTCAAAACCATCCTGGCCGTTGGAGTAGGGATCGTTGGCATAAGCCGCAATCACTGCATTTTGGGATAAGGAAGTTATTTCGGAAATTCCGTAGCACTGGTCATTTTCTCCAACCAAAGCTATCACATCGCCTGCCAATAAACCCGAAAAACCTTCGGATAGCAGGGCAACTACATGCGTGGCCGGACCTGATATATTATCCGTCCAGGGATTTGACGGAAGCTCAACAGATTGCGGCAGTATGGTTTCTGCATCTTTGGCATTGGCTGGGAAGGTAATTGTTCCAGCCTCATTCATTAAGGCATAATAAGCTTTTCCGGGCACAAAGTTTCCGAGGGTGTTGATGCCGTATTCCGGCCACAAAATACCCAGGCCGGCCACGTCTTTCACAATCTCGAAATCCTGTCCGGTGAAAAGTGTTTGGGCATCAACCGGAATATTACAAATAACCGGAATGAGGCTCCAGCCTGGAATCAGGCTTAGTGTCTTGTTTTCTTCCAAAATACCACTGATGTTGAGACTGACACCGGAATTGGTTTTGACTTTGTATGCAGAATGTGCTTCCCAGTTGCCAATGGTATTGATGTTATAGGCCGGATAGAAAATCTCCCCCTCAGTGATGGCTATCACAAGATGATCGAGAATGTCGCAGTAAACATTTTCAATAGCCAAATCCTGGGGCGTAACATAACTTGATAAGCCCGCCCAACCTGCCGGTAAGTTCACAGAATGAATTTCCCAGATTCCCTGGCTAACTGTAACAAAGATCATTTCGTCAGGATAACCCACCGTGCGGGCGAAAATGGTATCATAATATGCGCCGTTCTGTAAAGTGTCGCTGGTAAAACCAACATCAACTGAGCCCCCCGATGTGCTTAAAGTTCCGGATTCCGGATTTGATGAAAGCCATTCAGGCGTGCTTAACCAATAAAATATTTCACTGTTAGAGGCATTGGTCAGATTTGAACTAAAATCGAGTATGCCACCGTTGTTAACCATATGTGGGAACGCATCCGGGGACCAGTGCAAAGGGCCCTGATCTACAAAGAATGTCCAGCTGACTGTATCTTCCAGTGGATTTCCATATTGGTCGCTTATGCCAACAACCTGTGAGGTAAGATATTGGTTTTCGATGAAATAGGCCTGTCCGGGAGCAATGGAAAATATAATCTTTTTGGAATCGTCATCATAATATATTCCTGACCCAATCGCCATTCCTTCATTATTTAGCAATTGGCATGAATTTATGGTAACGCTGGCATCATCGAGGACTTCATTAAAAGTAAATGATATCTCATCCCCGATATTAAGTTTCCCATCTGCGGGTTGTGTTCCTGGAACTGAAAAGGGAGAGTTCCGATCGATTGTCCCTGTAAGAATTTCTGAATAATTTATCATGTCTGGACCGCATTTGGCTAAAGCCCGGATTTTGTATTCTCCATCGTCCAATCCTGAAACATCCAGATCAATTTCCAAACTATCTGACAGGATGTCATTTTTAGCAATAAAAAATACTTCCGTCCAGTTGGTTTCATTTATGGGAGAACGCACCAGACTTATGCTTTGCAGTTCGCTATTCTCCTTATTGTAATCTGAAAGTAAAACATGAAGTATGTCATTGTTTGACTGATTGACCACCCAGTTATTACCTGGTGAAAGGATAGATACCTGTGAGCAGGGAGCAACAAAATGTACATCAAAGGTAACACGGTCGGCCAAGGCAGGATCCGGTTCGCAATCGGAGGACAATTCAAGTGTTAATCCCTCAAAATCATAGATGTCACCTCCAGATGGAGGCATGCCAATGTAAATAGTAACAGGCGTCCAAACATTCGGAAGTAATTCAGGCTCCCAATCATCACCCGTTATTGTTAACTGATGTGGGTTGGTTTCGTCTAAAACCTTTAATATGTAGGTAACCGTATCCTGTGTTTGGGAAGTATTCATTACATCCAAATGAAAAACTGCATTTATATCCACTGGTACACTATCCGCCGAATAAGAATGTTGTGAGAATTTACATCTTTGTCGTGCCAGGGTGTTTTCTTCGTGTGGACAACTGGATTTTCCATATATCGAGTCGAATACCGGGGTGCCATACACAGGGTCAGTTTTAATATTAAAGGTGAATTTATCACCCTGATCATCATCGCTAACAATAAAATATACTTCTGTAGAATTTACAACTGTTTGTGTTTCGGAAGAACCCATTGTAACGGAAGCTGAAGTATTAACACCACCACTTACGCCAACTCCATTTATTTCGAGTCCTGCCTCATAAGCAACGTCTTCTTTAATTACCATTTCAAATTCCTGTGTAAAAGTTTCTGACTGCGTCGAGGTTGTGGTATTATCGTAAATTACACCGGCATCAACGGTTATGTTATCATAATATATTGCTGCTTTTTTCAGGGAGTCGTTTCGGGCGATTATAGATTCCCACCGTCTGGCCGAAACAGTATCTTGAATTTCATATAGGTCAGGAATGACAGAGTGTTTAATTTCATATTCGGAAAGCATGTAGGTAGTGGCAAAACCATTTGGAGCCATGATGAGATCAACACTTTTTGAAATTGATTCTTCAGTTATAGTTAAAATATCAGTGTTTCCGTATAAAATGTTCATGGCTCCGCCCACGTACATGTCTCCGTCACTTCCAATAAATGAGGGGCTGCTTGATGTGGAGAACGTGTCTGTGGTTTCGAAAGTCCATTGATTTTCTGTAATCGAATTTTGACTTAATGATACATCAAAACCTGCTCTAAATTCAGTTTTTACAGCAATGTCGAGTTTAATTCCAAACAGGAATTTAAGCTTGTATTTAACACATGTAGTTGCTTTGGCCCATCCGCCAAGGCTCGTCTGATGCTTCAGGTTGAAAGTCATGGATTGTGACATTGTTTTACCAATTGATATTTTGCTTTTGCTTCCATCTCCCGGAGGGTCGCGAAGGATAATATAGGGCATATCAGGGAGTGTGGTTGCAAATGCTGTTCCCCGGGGGAGCTGCCCGGAAATATAAAGCCAGTCCTCAGCCAGCGCAATATTTTTTGCTTCATTTTCATATTTTACCTGTATAATTTTCTGGTATGGATGTGAGCCACCTCCGGCAATATTTGGATAACCAGCCTGAAAATAATAAAGTGTTGCCGAGTCGGCAATTTGCAGCGTACTATCCTGCATGGCATCACTAAGTTCATCTGTAACAATTATGCTGCCTGTGTCCACCCGGCATCTGATCTCATCGAATTCCCCGTAAAGTTCAAACACGTCAACTTCAAGTGCATAGATTTCGAATTGTTCCAGTATAATTGTGTCATTTCGTGCAGGCAGTGTATCGGGCCATATCATTTCGATATGGGGCTCACTGTGGTAAATGAAATTGCAAATGGTGTCCTGCTCGCTTAAGTCAAGCTCTGCGGTGTCGAAAATAATATCAACTCCGTTGAAATATTCTACCTTAAGCGGAGTAACAGTATAGTGCAAGGGTGGAAGGTCAATGCTGTAAAAACCAAGGGTATCGGTATAAATGGTATCGTGTATGTCACAGTCGCTCAGACAATTTATTGCTAATCCTACCGAATCGGCCAGAGGAACACTACAGCCGCCACCAAGCGAATCGTGAAGCGGAATGCCTGCACCGGCAACGTACCCGCTTAAAGTATGGGTAAATTCATCAATAAAATCAAATCCGGTAACTGGCGACATTATCATTTCTGAAATTTCGGCAGGAGAGAAAGAATGACCTGTAGAGGCAGAATCGGGCATGAATGAATGTTGCCCGATCAAAACGTTTTCAACAGTGTATTTGCCGGCGGAGTCGGTGTATGCCGGTGGTCCGGTCGGTGAGCCATCCATTAAAATGGGTATGCTATCGACAGGACAGTTTGTGTTCAGATAACTAATATTACCGCTTACGGTATAATAAGACTGATCCTCAAAATCCTGGGTTCTGGGTAAGGATTCTGAAACATAAACTGGGCCTACAAACGGCGGATCAAAGATATGATAAATAGTATCCTGCACCTTTTCTGGTTTAATATAAAACCAACCTGTTCCTATATTTACAATTTGGTATTCTCCCAAAGAATTAGTTATGGCTGAAAAGTAGCTTAAACTATCCTTCGTTGCTGTTATAGTAACACCTTCTACACCAAATCCTGTTGGAGAAAAAACACCACCTTGAATAGTTCCAGTGCTTTCTCCCTCACCTACTACACGTAAGGAATCAGTATATTGAGTTATGTCACCGGCAGTAAAATCGGCTCTCGATATCTTATCTAAAGTGGGCTGAAAAACAACCTTAACTGACTTGTTTTCATTGGGCGTAAGATGAAGAAGGGTATCCGAGAGATAAACATCCGGTGGATAAAACAATTTAAATTGATCGGGTTCTCTTCCCTCAAAAAACACAGGGCAGTCAATAAAGCAGTTTGTTTCATTCTTGATATGGAAGGTTTTAGGGTCGCTTATTTCTGGAATATCCCATTTTTCAAAATCGTAAAATTTATAATAATCCGGATTAATGGGATCATTGTAAACTGTTATCCTTGGAGCCTGGTGAAAATAAAAAGCACCCATATCCATCCTCGATTCGTCGGGGTCTCGGTCGGCAGGGTTATTCAGCCAGTCAAGCGGATCTCCGCTGTCAATACAAGGTGATTTGGTAGTGTCATTTTCCGGGAAGTTTGTCCAGGTGAGGTGTAAATCTTCGGCTAACAAAGGATCGCTGTTGATACAGTTGGTGGCCGTAAAAGTACCGTTGCCAATCTCAACAACATCATTTGGACCATTTGCATAGCAGCAATAGTTCAGGGTGTGGGTTGCTGCACCGGAGGTACAAAACTGTTTGCCGTCACCGTCAGCAGTATTGTCCCAGACAATGCAGTTATGAAGTTTTGGTGAAGAAGTATATGAGCTATACATCCCACCGCCATTTTCGGACGCTTCATTCAAGGTAAAAGTAACATTGGTAATGATGGGAGATGACCCGAAATTACTCATTCCTCCACCGGATGATGCAAAATTTGACGAAAATACAGCGTCTGTGATGGTTGGAGAAGAAGAATGATTACTCATTCCACCGCCACCCCCCGCAGCATTCGACCTGAATGAAACATTGGTGATCGTTGGAGAATTGCCTGTATTACTCATCCCACCGCCGGCTTCTCCATAATTTGAATGGAATAGGATATTGGTGATTGTTGGTGACGTAAGATAATTGTGCATCCCGCCTCCAACACGATGGTCACCAGATCCATCAGCATTCCCTCCTGTGACAGTAAATCCGTCTAGCCTGGCAGCGCCGGTTAAAAACATACCATATTGGTTGTAGACAACATGGTAGCAGTTGTCATCACCACTCCCTCCCTGATATCCACCATTCGCTGCATCAAAAATGTCGTCGCCGGACAAATCCCCGCTCAGGATAGTCTCATTCGCCACAAAATCACGGTCGGCCAGATCGAAGGATAAAGGATCTTCCGTTCCTGCAAAGCCACCGTAAATCGCCACCCCTTCGATCATTCGGAAGTGAAATCCCCTTGCCGTGTCAGGAGCTGGTATATTTAATCCATAATCGTAACTGGGCTCGTAGGTACCGGCTGCCACCCACACCTGGTCGCCGCTAACTGACAGATCCAAAGCTGACTGCAAGGAGGTGAAGGCATCGGCCCAGTTGGTTCCGTTGTTGCTGCCGGCCGCATTGTGCTTTACATAATATATACCGTAGGGATCTGATCCTGAAATCCATTCGTAAGCACCCATATCAATGACCGTGTCCTGGATCCGGGCTTCACCACGTATGTCGGTACCTGCGAAATTATAGTCGTTGTTTCCTGCATTCACACAGGGTGAGGTGGCCACGGGCCTGAGATCATTTGCGGGATCCACAAATTTCGGATTGGCGGTGATGTTATTGTTTGTGACCGTAAGAATAGCGGAGTTAACAACAGTTGTATCCCCGGCGCCATCGGCATAGCAGGAATAATTCAGGCTTGTGCTTCCCCCGTCCATGTATAACTGCATCCCTTCAAAAGACGTGTTTCCCCATACAATGGAGTTGAAGAAGGAGGGAGAAGAATTTAAATTATAGAGTCCGCCACCCAGGCTATCGGCTGAATTCAGCGAGAATGTAACATTGGTGATGGTCGGAGAAGACAAATCATTATAGATACCGCCACCCGACTGAACCGCGTTGTTCAAAAGGAAGAGCACATTGGTAAGGACCGGATTGGAATTACTGTTGAACATCCCGCCGCCACTGACAGCAGCATTCATCTTATATGAAACATTGGTAATGGTAGGAGAACATTGCCCGTCATTCATCATCCCGCCGCCGCGGTCATGGGAATCAGTTCCATCTGCATTCCCCCCTGTGATGGTAAACCCGTTTAAAATTGCAGCGTCGGTTAAATTCAGGTTTGCCGGGTGGAAGAATACATGGTAGCAGTTGTCGGTATTATCGTCTTCAATTCCAATATCCCCGCTCAGTATGGTCTCGTTGACGCCTCCCAAACCAAAATCTGTGCGCTGGCTTAGGGCTGTTTCCGTTCCGGCAAATCCGCCGTAAATGGCTACCCCTTCGATCATGCGGAAGTGATAACCTCTTGCGGTATCCGGGGGAGCAATATTTAATCCATAATCGTAACTGGGCTTGTAGGTACCAGTTGCAACCCACACCTGTTCACCGGGAGCAACGATTTCCAGTGCCGACTGGAACGAGGTAAAAGCATTACGCCAGTTTGTCCCGTTGTTGTTGCCAATCGCACCTGCCCTTACGTACACAGTAGATGTTGCCGGGTCTAGGCCCGGTGTCCATTCGTAGGCGCCCATGTCTATGATAGCGTTCTGAATGCGGGCTTCGCCACGGATGTCGTAGCTTTGTGTATTATAATCGTTGTTGCCAGCATTTACACAGGGCGAATTGCCGCAAATCCTGGAATCTCCTTCGGGATTTACAAATTTCGGGTTGGTGGTGATATTATTATTGCTTACGGTTAATGTACCACCGTTTGCTGTAGTAACATCATTGGTTTCATTCGCGTAGCAGCAGTAATTCAGGGTGCATGTATCTCCATCCAGGTAAATCTGCTGACCTTCATTATCGACAATATTTCCCCACATAATGCAGTTGTTGAGGGTAGGGGAAGAAGAATTATAATTAGATATGCCGCCACCATAACCTGACCAATTCATTGAAAAAGTAGCATTTGTGATGGTTGGAGAAGAATTAAAATTATTGAGTCCGCCGCCCTGGTTACCGGCTAAATTCCCAATGAATGTAACATTGGTGATGGCAGGGGAAGAGTGGTAATTATGTATTCCACCGCCTGATTCTCCAGCAATATTTCCCAGAAATGTAACATTAGTGATGGTTTGAATGTTTGTAGTGTTATTATCCATCCCGCCTCCATTCTTCCCAGCATAATTCGAAAGGAAGGAAACATGAGAAATGCTTGGGGCAATGCCTTTTGTATGCATCGCACCACCATAATTTATTGCATTGTTCTCCAGGAATGTAACATTTGTGATTATGGGGGCAGAATTATGGCTATACATCCCGCCGCCGCGGTCATGAGGATCACTCCCATTCGCAGAACCTTTTTTTATAGTAAACCCGTCTAGCTTTGCAGTGTTTGTTATATTCAGTCCGTCGGGATGAAAGAAAACATGGTAGCAGTTGTCACCATATATATCCCCGCTCAGGATGGTCTCATTAGCGCCATCCATGGCAAAGTCCGTCCGCTGGCTTAGGGCTGTTTCCGTTCCGGCAAAACCACCATAGATTTCCACACCCTCGATCATACGGAAGTGATAATAGCGGGAGGAATTTGTGAGGTCGTAGGCATAGCTTGGTTTGTAGGTTCCGGCTGCCACCCACACCTGGTCGCCGCTGGCGGCAAGGTTCAGCGCCGCCTGGAAAGATGTAAGGGCATTGGTCCAGTTTGTCCCGGTGTTGTCGCCGCTTGCATCTGCGCTTACATACACGGTATCCGTGACCTGGTCTATACCCGCTGTCCATTCATAGGCGCCCATGTCGATGGTGGTGTTCTGTATCCGGGCCTCGCCACGGATGTCATAACTTTCTGAATTATAATTGTTGTTGCCTGTATTCACACAGGGCGAGTTTCCGTAGATCCTGAGATCACCGGCGGGATCGATGAATTTTGGGTTTGCATTTATCGTATCAGTAGCCGTAAAGGTTCCTTCCATGATATAGATATCCTCTGCTATATCAGAAATGCAACAATAATTCATGAAAGCATTATCCCCATCCACGCATATCTGCTGACCGTTAATACCCGGGGTTGTAGTATTTCCCCAGATAATGCAGTTATTAAAGGTCGCTGAAGCGTCATTCCAAATGTATATCCCGCCACCCCGTACACCTGCGTTGTTCTTCGAGAAGGTAGCATTGGTGACGACAGGGTGGGAATAATCATAGCTATACAGAGCTCCGCCGTGGTTTGATGAATTCGATAAAAATTCCGCGTTGACGATATTCGGAGAAGAATGATCTTTATTATACACCCCGCCACCATCAATTCCGGCAGAATTCTCATGGAATGTAACCTTGGTTATGGTTGGGGAAGAATGATCAACATTTGAAAGCCCGCCACCTCTTTCTGCGCAGTTATTCGTCTGGAATGTAACATTGGTGATAATTGAGGATGAAGAAACACGATTAGACATCCCGCCACCGTTAGTACCAGCGGAATTCGATAAAAATGTGGCATCGGTGATGGAAGGGGCAGACTTGTAATTATACATCCCGCCGCCAAAATTGCCAGCGGAATTCGAAATGAAAAGAACATTGGTTAAAGTTGGGTCAGATTCATTATTGTGCAGTCCTCCTCCGTTGAGATAAGCGTAATTATTCAAGAATACCGTATTGGAAATTGAAGGGGAAGAATTAATCACGTTGCACATCCCGGCTCCCCTACCAGGATATGATGGGGCACCTCCATCCGCATATCCAAGGGTGATCGTAAACCCATCCAATTTGGCTGCACCTGTTAAATTCAGATTTTCCGGGTGGTAGAAAATATAATAGCAGTTGTCAGTACTATCACCCACAATTCCGATATCTCCGCTCAGGATGGTTTCATTGGCACCTCCCATGCCAAAGTCGCTTCGCTGGTTGATGGAATCTTCCGTTCCGGCAAAGCCGCCGTAAATGGCCACCCCTTCTATCATTCGGAAGTGATAGTAACGGGAAGAATTTTCGAAGTCGTATGCATGACTTGGCTTGTAGGTGCCGGCTGCCACCCAGATTTGATTTCCGATGTTTGCAATATCCAGCACCGACTGGAACGATGTAAAGGCATTGGCCCAGCTTGTCCCTGTGTTGTCGCCAGTGGCATCATCGTTGACATAAAAGATTTCAGGGTTACGTAGAACTGAACTATTATCAGTCTTGGTTTTGATGCTGCCACCTGAATTTTGGGCGAAAGCCATCAGGCTGCCCATCATTGCGATCGCGAAGAGAAAGTAAATTTTTTTCATGTTTTTGTGATTTACATTTGATGATGATAGAAAATTTGGTATTCTGTTTTACTGAATGATCTTTTCACTCCTTAAATCCTGCATAGTTCAAGTTCTTATGTAGAAGTATGGTTTCATGCAGGATAACTTACAACTTCTAGTCGGGACAGACCCCCACTTAAAAAAGGTTAGGTTTTGAGAGCAAAGCGCAACAAAATTTTAGCTTTCCTTAGTCGCAATTTGATTACTGAAACTTCACTGGAAATGTTATAAATTCATAGCTCTGCCGAACCAATTCTGCAGCGGGTAGGCAAAAACATATTATGTTTCAGCAGAATGTAAAGCTCTATGAGCGGTGGTAATCACTGTTAATAATTTATAAAATAGTATTTCATAGCAATAAATTTTTGTTTTAGGGGGATTACTTCTTTGAAAAACTAGTTTTCTTTTTGTGTAAAAAAATACAGTGTATTGTTTTCCATAGACATACAGTATTTTGAGAAATAATTTCTGTAATGTACAAAAAAATAGTTTTTCCCCCTTTCATTTTTACAATTGTTCCGGTTTTATTTCTAATCCGTTTCACAACATGGTATTGCCAAATTTACGAATTGAATTATTTCTAAAAAAAAACTCCCGAAGCCAATCTGTCCCCGGGAGTTTTAGTTTAATGGTTTAAAAATAATTAATTTCTAATCAGCTTTTTAACGGCAACAGCAGAATCACCTGTGAATTTAAGCTGATAAACACCGCCTGGTAAATCGGATAAATCCAGTTTATATTTGTCCTGATTTTCAATTGTGATAGTTCGTAGTAGTTTTCCGCTGGCATTATAAAATTCGATTTTATCAAAATCTTTAACGCCTGATAGTTCAACCCAGCCATTGGTGGGGTTGGGGTAGAGGTGGATACTAGCAGCACTTGACTCATTTATTCCAAGTGCTGAAACTTTTAATTGAGTGATGGCAGATATGCCTTCGCTGGCAAAGTACTTCGTATGAGGTTTTTGCAGATCATATACTGCTTCCACATCAAATACTTCACTGCTTGTAGGCCTGAAAACTTTGAGCTGCAATGCGCTTCCCTCGGCAAAGCCATCCCTTGCATCGGTAAATGGGTCATCAGCGTAAACTGAAATTGCCATATTTTTGGATAAGGAATTGATTTCGCTAATACCGTAACAGTTGCCAGCCACATCCAAAACACCCAGGAGGTCACCTTCTAAAACACCGGTCATGTTTTTTGAAATGGCAATTACATGTGTTGATGGCCCTGATAAGATTACATTCCATGGATTAGCAGGAATCTCAGCTTTTACAATCTCAAAGTCTCCGGCATCTTTTACATTGGCCGGAAAGGTAATTGAGCCAGCAGAATTCATAAGCGCAAAATAGGCCTTGCCCGGTATAAAGTTGCCGAGGGTATTGATGCCGTATTCTGGCCACAAAATACCCATACCAGCCACGTCTTTCACAATCTCGTAATCCTGTCCGGCAAAAAGGCTTTGTGCGATTACCGAGGTATTGCAAATAACAGGCACTAAACTCCAACCCGAATTAAGGCTGAAAGTTTTGTTAGTTTCGGCATTGCCAATAAGGGGAAGGCTCGCGGCAGCACTCATCTTAATTTTATATGCCGACTGGCTTTCCCAATCGATGATCGTATTTACCGGCTCGGCGGGATAGTAAATTCCGTTCATTGTTGTAGCAATTACAAAATCGCTGAGTACGGGTGCAAACACATCCTCGATGTCGTTGTTGGCGGGCATAATGTAGCCCGACAGTCCGCTCCAGCCTTCGGGTAGCGCAACAAGTTGGACAGGGTAGGAGCTTTGCGTTATGGTAACGGTTTGCGAGGGAGCTCCCCCGGTGGCTGTAACGATAATAGTTCCAATCCTTGATGAGCCTGTGCCATTTTCTCCATAGCTTACAACGAGCGTTTTATTGCCCGAGCCGCTCATGGGCGAAACATTGAACCAGGCCACGCTCTCGCTCACCGTCCAGCTTGTGTTGGATGAAACAGCAAAAGTGGTAGTTCCGGGAGCAGGGGCAACATTGCGGTTTGCCGGAGTCACGCTTAGGCTTGCACTTACACCGGCTTGGTTTACCGTAACGATAACATTGGGTACCCCATCGGCAGCGAAAGTAATTTGACCTGAGCGGGATACCAGCGCGGTGTTTTGCAGGTAGTTTACGGTTAAGGTTCCGTTGCCACTACCTGCTGCCGGGCTGATACTAAACCAGGCAATCGATTCGGATGCCGTCCAGTCGAGGTTGGAGGTAATGGCAAAAGTTGTGGAGCCTGCGGCTGCGCTAACATTTCTAATTGTGGGACTTACCGAAAGAACCGGTGCATTCCAGTTAACCCGATTATAAGGATCATAATCGAAGCTCTCGCCGGCAAAGGCACCTGCATAATCCGTGAAGGTAATTTGACCTTGATTACCTTCTTTGCCAACATTATATTCCATGCTTGCATTGGGGAATGCGGCTCCGGTAATGGTCAGGTTCTGATTGTTATTGATAACCAGCAAGGCAGAACCGGCTGAATTGTCGCCATTGCGGAAAGTACAATTATTAAAACAATGTACCGGGTCAATAAAAGCGCCATCCTGCACAAACACGCCACGATAGCCTTTTAGGTATTCGAAGATGGCGTGAGCGGCGTGGATGTTTCCACCTGATTTTACGTTGAGCGTGTAATAATTTGGCGCATTCCATGCGCTTACTTTTGCAGGATTTCCTGATGTACCCAACACTTTAAGCGTACCACCACTTTCTACGTTCAAATGGTCATCCTGACCTATCTCAAGAGTTGCCCCCTCGTCCACAATAAGTGTGGCATCGTTGTCGATGCTTACACTGCCTGTACATCTAAGCAGATTTGTGTTTAAGTCTAAAATTCCTTTTTCAACAAATAGCGAAGCCCCGCCTAATAATAACATTTCACTTTCCAGAGTAAGGCTTGCTCCCGGGCTGCCTTTTTCGACATAAACATTATGATCGAAATAGCTTGAGCCAGTAGCATCATCTTGAAAAACGGAATTGCTATTTCCAACAAAATTAACCGTGCGATGGGGATTGAATGTGCCGTTTGACTGGATGCTTACATCGCCATGAAAATAATGCGAAGAGAGATTTCCGTCATCCAGGAAGCTGCCATCCTGAACCAGTAAATCGCCAAAAACTTCCAGGTCGCTTCCAATAAGAACATGTTCACTACCATTATTTATAATTAAATTATAAAAATTGGTGATTGCATTATTGGTATTTAGTTCCTGATTCGCAGTTCCATCAAAGGTAAAAGTTGAATGACCCGGATAGAATCCCGGGCTAACATTGTAGTCATCATAATTTCCGCCAAGGAAAATCTCAGCGAAAGTCATAGCCGGAACAATCATTTCAGCACCTGATGTTATCGAAAGGTTATTTTGGACATCGAGCGTTGAGTTGCTGCCAAAGTTCAGGCTTCCACCCAGGATACTGCAATTATTTGAAACATTCACCGTAACATTTTCATCAATGTAGGTTTCATCTACAAAGCGACTGCCATCGCCGGGTTTTTCATCCGTGAGCATATCAAAGATGTAGAGGTCGTAAAAAGTTTCATCGGTTAGAATGTGCGAATATGTTTCGCCATAAAACCAAACTACGTTTTCGTTTTCATTAAAGGCATTCGGCCCAACAAAGTTAGCCCAGTTGCCGCCAACAAACATATCACATTCGCCGGTGTTTAAGTGTCCACTTAAGATGGTAAAGTCATTTAAAATGCTTACGCCATCACTACCCATAAAACTACTCCACAAAGCCGGATTCTTGTTGATAAGCAGATTGTAAAAATAATTTCCATTGGAACAGTAAATCGCGCCATCAGAGGTATTGCCGATTATTTCAACTGTTCCTCCTGTAGGTTCAAAAGCTAAGGTTGTTGTTGCGTAGAATGCCCCACCGGTTCTAACAATACCCCCGCTTATCCAAGATCTTGCGGTGCTTGCAAAGTTGATGCTGTTGTGGGTAATTTCAAACAAGCCATCGCTTATATGCAGGTCGCCCCGGAAATATTCCCAGCCCTTCGCGTGGCTCGGGCTGTCGGCGATAAATGTGCCGCCATCAATAATCATCGAACCTGTTGCGGCCATAGTAAAGCGGCCATGCACTGCAACGTTGCCATCAGCAATATCAAGCAAACCATTGAGCGTAAAATCGGTGTCGATTTCTAATGTCCCGGCCCGGGTTTCATTATCACTTTGCTGTTCCGGTATCGGAGCACTGGATGATTCTGCCAGGTTTTTGGAAACATTGTAAACTACAATCGAACTGGTGGCATTATCCGTTGCGGTGCCATGTACATTTAAGGTGTTATTTTGCAGCTCAAAAATATTATCGGCGTTTATTGCTACATTGCCATCTACTACCACCGGCTCTGTTGCCGAATTGTCGATATAGGTTGTCTGTCCGGGATTTTTGTTGATAACAATATTCCCATACACGGCTGAGGATTCATAACATGAAGGGCCACCACCGGTATTTCCTTTAAAGGAAATGGTGTTGGAAGTGGATGCTGTAAAACTGCTACCCTCACGCGGAATAATCCAACCCTGGGTATAGATATTACCTTCGGAAAGTATGGCTGTGCCTTCTTCCAAGACTTCAAAATAATTCAGGTAAGCGGACATAGTTATTACATCTGCCGGATTATCCATAACGATTGTGCCGCCATCATAAACAGTAAAATAATGATTTACGGTAGTTTCGTAGCCATTCAAACTTAGCAAACCACCATTGATGTTTACATCGTAATTTACAATAATATCGGAGATGAGATTTACATTATTGGCCCTGCTATTATCTGTGGGCAGGCTTCCATCGCGGTTTTCTTGCTGAGAATGGGGCATTCCATCGCTGGCTACTTTGTTAATGTTTAAATTGCGAATGGGCTTTCCCTCGGCAAGGAACAAGGTAGCATCGTTTGGGTCATACATTTCCACAGTTAAGTTTGAGAGGCTGACATCTGTCCTTTCATTTGAGAAATTATATGCCGTGCGAATGGTGCCGCCGCTTATGTTGGTAGTTAAGGTATGCGCATTATCCCTCATGGAAATCCCACAGGTTTTGAAATCGATGACTCCGCTGGTCATCTCAATCAAAGCATCATTGGTATAAGGCCAGTCGCTCACTGTACCCGAAATATTGATGGTTCCGCCAAAATTATGAATTTCCCCATTCAGGTCAACCCAGCTATCGTTGGTCAGGTTTATCACGCCGCCGGGGTTTACGTAGAAGCTACCAAATAGCCCGTTTTCGGCCAGGTCGAGCGCCGTGAAAACGCCATCAAAAACATCGATGCCGCCACTGGTCCAGTCGTAAACATTGCAGATAACCGTGTTGTCGTGCGGGCGTATAGCCGCAGTCAGGTTGGCTTCGAGAATATTGAAGGTTTCGTCGCTGTTAATATTTTGGTGGCTGGAGCCATCGAATATTACGCGACTGGTTCCTTCGTTGAAACCACTGGTGCCAACGCTGTTGTTCCAGTCGCCACCCAAAGTTATGGTGTATGCCCCGGCATTAAAAGCTCCCTGGTTGATGCTTATGTTTTTTGCAACCTGGATATTGTTGTTTGCGGTTGTTGCAGTGGTAGAACTGAAAAGAACATTATTAAAAAGGCCGGATCCTACTCCATAATTATTGAAACCCTGATTGCTGCCATCAAAAATGAAGGTGCCGGTATTGTTATTTAATGTAAAATCGAAAGTACCATAGTAATTAAAACTACCCCTTAAGATAAGATTCTGGCTTGTATAACTATTAAAAACTGCCCCGGAAGTAACGAATAGTAAATTTTCGATCACCACAGGATCTGTGCAGTAGGAACTAAGTCCAAGATAGGCACCACCTGTTTTATAAATCCGTAAGTTGTAGAACCTGCTGCTTTCCTCGTAATTGCGGATGTAGCCATCAGTTGCACCTTTAAAATCGACGAATCCTGCGGAAGGCGCGATTTCTGAACCCTCATCGGTTTGCCAAATCCCATACACATTTATAAAGGTATTGTAGTCGTTCACATCCAGAAAAGAACCATCGTACCAATGGATATCTCCTAAAACGGCCAATACCGCGTCTTCCTGATTTAAAAACACACTGCCTTCAACATTTACATTTCCATTGGCAGTAAGCGAACGGCCACCAAAGGTGAGTGTAGCTCCATCGCTGATGCTTAGATTGTTGCAGTTGGCCTCTGCATTTAGGATTGAAGGTTGATATGGTGTTTCTGCAGGTATCGACACATCAATATCTGATGTGGGAACTGTGTTGAAACTCCAGTTTCCGGGGATCTTCCAATTGGTACTCATCGCGCCTGTCCAGATACCGAGGCCTTCGGTTAATTCGATGTGGAAGGTGTGATTGCTAAGGGTGTTGTCTTCGTCATCCAACAACAGCAAATAAGTTTGGCCAGCCGTCCAGTAGAATTCTCCATAAAGTCCGGGAGTGTAAACATCATCAATACACTGCCAATCCTCAGCGGAGCATGAACCGGTTTTCCACATATAATCTACATAACTGCCTCCTGCCGTAACCTGTATGGCGTAATTTCCGGTTTGCGGTGCCATAAAACTATAAATCTGTTCTTGTCCTTCGCAGTAGTAGCCGCAGGCCGAAGACGAGGATGTGTACCAGCTTCCGTATCCGCCACCGGTATAGGTTTTTGCATTTCCGGAACCAGTTCCTGCAATGGAAATAATATTGGAACAAGGATTAAGAGCTACATAAAATGAATGGGTGGCAGCGGCAACTCCTTCAGCATCCAGCAAAATGTAGTAAGTCGTTCCGGCTGTCCAGCTCATCAATCCTTGCGTTGAAGGCGAATAAATGTCGTTGATGCAAGTCCACGAACCTGAGGAGCAAGAACCGGTTTTCCAGAAGTAATCCACCCAGGTACTGTTGGTGCTGGTAACAGTAATGCTGTAAGTTCCGGTTTTTGGTGCAACGAAACTATACACCTGTTCGTTGCCATTGCAGGTAAAGCCACAAAAATCGGATTCCCAGGCTCCTGTGCCACTTTTTGAGAAAGTTTTCGTGTTCTGACTTCCACCACCACTCAGCGAAATAATATCGGAGCAGGGATTTCCATAGCCGGTAAGTGTTATTTGCTTGGGGCTTCCATAATTATCCGCATTATGGGGAATATTTAAAACTGCTGTTTTAAAACCGGATGAAGTAGGGGAGAACCTTACGGTAAAAGTTCCCGATTCGCCGGGTGCCAAATACTGGGAGCTGGCTCCAATAACCGAAAACTGACTTGCATCGGTTCCATTAACGTAGGCATTATAGGTTTCAAGGTTAAGATAATTGGGTCGGCTGCCTGAATTATTTATCGTAAAAACATGATTATCATACGAGCCTACATTCTCAGTTCCATAATTGTAGGATGATCCGGGAGAGGTGGAGATAGCCACACTGGATCCGCCATTGTTGAGCCAGTACTGTAAGTTGTTATTCGAGTAAGAAAGGCCAAATTTACCCCAACTGTTATAGTAAGTGTCATAGTCGCAATTATCCCAATCATCAAGATGACATGCACCAAAAAGCTGCCCCCGGATTCTTCCTTCCGGATCAACTACTCCGCTACCTGAACTGCCTCCTTCTGACTGCCCCATCGTAACTTTTGTGTAATGGAACTCCGCAGGGGCATGTGGGCATGTGAAGTTGGGTGATGTTTTGTTCAACATGCGGTGATATTTCATCAATGTTCCTCCGGGATGATGCACCGAATGCATCACCGTGTTATTCGACACGCTGCCTGCGTCCCAGCCCATGTAATAATTGCCTCCCACCTCTTTCAGCAGGACAAGCGTAAAGTCAGTTTGGGTATTGGTGGCTATCAAGTTTGCACCATTGATGATAATATGGCTTGGATTTACTACTCCACTGTTGCATGAAGTTGACCAGTAATAAAACCTCGCCTCAAGGCCTGCTGCCGATGTTTGTGTATCAAAGCAATGGTTGGCTGTAAGTAAAAATGGTTGCCAGTCCCCGGCACGTGCGTCATTAAGCTGGGTGCCCGTACACAAACCATATTTATTAAGCACCGGGAAACTCAACCTGGCGGTGGCTCGCCGAAAACCATCAATATGCGCGAAGCTATTGGCATCGCCGCAGTTGGCATCCAAAAAACAATCGCGGTAAGTTTCCTCGGGAATATATCTGTTGTCGGCGTGAATTACTTTTGTAATCTTAAAATAAACATTCTCTTCGATTTGCAAAATAGGTATTACTACCTGAAGGGTAATATAATCGGCAAAGGTGGTGGTGGTATAAAATCCATATCCATCCAGTGTTCCGCGCAGATCGTGCTGGTTGAAGGCATAATCGTCCTTGCTGAACAGGTTTACTTTTACACCATGAGGGAAATTCCCTTCGGCAAAAAACAGTCGTATTTCATCGGCTTTTTTTGTTTGCACAAAGGTGGTATAAACCAAAAGCTCCTTGCTTACGCGTGAAATCCGTCCGCCGAACTGGCTGATTTCACCACTTTCGGGAACAGTGATTTCGTGTAGATTAAAATAAACAGGCTCATTCAAATCACGAATTACGCCTATTGCCGGAGGGTCGAATGATTCTTCGATAATTTGTCGTTCGTCACGGGTGAGCGTGTCGAGGAGGTGCATTTCGTTGGATTCCAAAGCCGACCGAGTGGCATAAAATGTAGGTAGTTCAGAAGTAACTGAGCCATACCTGGCAAAATACTCCTCAGGGTCAAACTGCTCTGAATCTGCAGTCTGTGCATCGGTCGCAACGGGAATTAAAAAAGTAAGAACCATTGCAAATGATAAAAAAAGTACAAGTTTTCTCATGACGTTAGGTATTAGGTTTATAAAAAAAAACTATTTGCAAGAAAGTGCAGTTAACTTCAAAACCATTATGTTACGCCCTGTCAGGCTTAGAAAATCGAGAAGATATAGTTTGACAAGCATTCGACTTTTGCGCCGAACAGAGAAAAATCACAACAAAACTAACAATTTATTACAAGTATCCAAATTTTTAGATATTATTTTTCTGGCTTTGAATAATTTTAATCAGCTAAAAAATGAATGCTTTTATATTTCAGACCTCCTGACTTGTGGTCAAACTAAATTGTCGCGATTTTATATATTAGCCTCATATCTGTTGCTGGAAATAGTGTTTCGCTATCGTTTAGCAGGGAGCAAATTTCTTGTACTGCATCATT